>Ga0210039_1001739_pt1 | contig 19412 bp, 20 predicted proteins | sample CryGeyCG2114_250_3_FD_185460 | JGI IMG/M metagenome (GOLD analysis project Ga0210039, IMG submission 185460) | Groundwater microbial communities from aquifer - Crystal Geyser CG17_big_fil_post_rev_8/21/14_2.50 (SPAdes) (version 2) | ecosystem: Environmental > Aquatic > Deep subsurface >...
TCGTCGCAATGCACCGGATGGCCGGGGTCTTCGCCCGGCAGCGGCACGCCGCACAGATCACACACCAGGCCGGTGATGAAGGGCGTGTCGCGCCAGCAGGTGCTGCACAGGCCGAAATCGGTGGTCACCAGCGCGTCGCAGCTCAGGCATTGCGGCGGGTAGAGCAGGTGCAACGCGGCTTGCAATCTCATCCCGCCCTCCTATGGTCCGGCAAAGCCCGGAGACGCGATGCCAACCCCGCCCACCCTGACCGACCGCGTAGCCCTTGCCCGCCACCGCAGCCGCGCACGGCGCGATCCGGCGTTTTTCCTGCACCAAGAGGTGGCCGCCGAAGCTCAGCAAAGACTCATCGGGGTTAACAGAACCTTTACAGCCGCCGCCATCGTCACGCCTTTTGCGGAAATCTGGCAGGATGCCTGGCCTGCGGCGCGGATTGTGGCCGATGACGAGGTGCTGGCGCTGCAACCCGGCGCGCATGATCTGGTGATTCATGCGCTGGCGCTGCACTGGGCCAACGATCCGGTCGGGCAACTGGTGCAATCCTGTCGCGCGCTGCGCCCCGACGGGCTGTTTCTGGGGTTTGCCTTCGGCGGCCAGACCCTTAATGAGCTGCGCGCCTGCCTGGCCGAGGCCGAAGCCGCGATGACCGGCGGTCTGTCGCCGCGGGTGCTGCCGATGGCCGAGATCCGCGATCTGGGGGCCTTGCTGCAACGCGCCGGTTTTGCCCTGCCGGTGGCCGACAGTCTGCGCCATGCCGTCAGCTACCGTGACGCCTGGCACCTGATGGCCGATCTGCGCGCCATGGGCGAGGCCAACGCGCTGGCCGCGCGCCTGCGCCACCCCACCCGGCGCGCGGTGCTGGCCGATGCCGCTGCCCGCTACGCCGCCCGGTTCAAGCGGCCCGACGGCCGCATCACCGCCACGTTCGAGATCATCTGCCTGACCGGCTGGGCCCCTCACGCCAGCCAGCAGCAACCGCTGCGCCCCGGCTCGGCGGTGCAGCGCCTGGCCGATGCTTTGGGAGCCACCGAATCGGCGGCGGCAAAGCCCGCGCCGAACAGTTGACGCGGGCGCACGGGCGGCTATCTCAAGCGGCAACCAGAAATAGGAACACACCATGCCGAAGATCACACCGGATACCGCCGCAGAGGGGTTTGTCGCGCCGGGGCAGGGCCGTCTTGACCACGCGCCCGCCGACCACCCGCCGGTGCGCGCGGCGCGAATCGGGGTGCTGCTGGCCAATCTTGGCACCCCCGACGGCACCGATTACTGGTCAATGCGGCGCTATCTCGGCGAGTTTCTTTCGGACCAGCGGGTGATCGACTATCCGGCGTGGAAATGGCAGCCGCTGCTGCAACTGATCATCCTGAGCAAGCGCCCCTTCACCAGCGGCGCCAATTACCGCAAGATCTGGAACCACGCGGCGGACGAAAGCCCGCTGATGACCATTACCAAGGCCCAGACCGCCGCCTTGGCCAAGGCGATCGCGTTACAATTTGGCGAATCAGTCGTGGTTGATTTCTGCATGCGCTACGGCAACCCCTCGACCGCCGCGAAAGTGCGCGCGATGGTGGCGGCGGGTTGCGAGAAGATCTTGTTTTTTCCGCTTTATCCGCAGTATGCCGGGCCGACCACGGCAACCGCCAATGACGCGTTCTTTGCCGCCCTGATGGTTGAGAAGCGCCAGCCCGCCGCACGCACCGTGCCGGAATATTTCGACCATCCGCTCTATATCGAGGCGCTGGCGCAGTCGGTGGAACAGGCTTACAGCGGTCTCGATCATCGCCCCGACGTGCTGGTGACCTCGTATCACGGCATGCCGAAGCGCTATCTGATGGCGGGCGACCCCTATCACTGCCAGTGCGCCAAGACCTCGCGGCTGCTCGGCGCGCGGCTGGGCTGGGGGCCGGGGGCGATCGACATCAGCTTTCAGTCGGTGTTCGGGCCGGAACAGTGGCTGCAACCCTATACCGTGAAACACGTGGCCGAGCTGGCCCGTCAGGGCAAAAAGCGCATCGCCATCATGTCACCGGCCTTTGCCGCCGACTGCATCGAGACGCTGGAAGAAATCAACGGCGAGATTCGCGAGGCGTTCCTGCACGCCGGGGGCGAAAGCTTCACCTACATTCCCTGCCTGAACGACACGCCTGCCCACATTGCGGCGCTGGTGGCGGTGATCGGGGATAACCTCGCAGGCTGGATCAGCCCCGCCAGTCAAGGCGCAAGCCGCTGAAACCAATGAAAAAGGCGGCAGATTGCTCTGCCGCCCTATTTCATTGCGCCGAACCGATCAGTTGGAAGCGACAGCGGCCACAACCAGCAGCAGCAGCAGCGGGACGACGATGCCACCAGCCGACGACGAGGTCTGAGCTTCCACGACGACCGGCTCCATGACCGGCACGACAATACCGCCCGCGAACGCGGACGAAGCAGCAACCGACAGAGCGGCGGCGAGAGCAAGTTTCTTCATGTTAACCTCCAGATATTGCGTGTCATCGAGACGTTCAGAGGCGATAACAGGCACCCAAGACTGATCCTCGTATATGGTAGCTACGCGTGTTTCGCCAGAGGTGCAATTGGCCAAAAACCGCATCCGTTTGCTGCATCGGCAAAGCGTCAAATTAGCAACACCTGGGTGCCGACCTGCGACAGCGCGAACAGCTCCTGGATATGCTCGTTGTAAAGGCCGATGCAGCCATTCGACGAGCGCCGCCCGATCTTGCGGGTGTCGTGGGTGCCGTGAATCCGGTAGTACTGCCACGACAGATACATGGCGTGGGTGCCCAAGGGGTTATCGGGGCCGGGGCCGATGTATTCGGGCCATTCGGGGTTGCGCTTGAGCATCGCCGGGGTGGGCCGCCACGACGGGCCGACCACCTTTTCCACCACTTCGGTGCGCCCGCGCCGCGTCAGATCATCGGTCAGGGGCACCGAGGTCGGGTAGAGTTTGTAGATGGTCTGGTCTTGCGACCAGAAATGCAGCGCGCGCGAGGTCGTATCGACCAGAATCGCCCCCTTGCGGGTGTCGCTGAAATAGGGCTGCCAATCCAGCATCCGAAAGCTCGAGATGTTGTTGCGCACGGTGGCCGGCGGTTCCATCTCGGTGGTTCCGTCCTGCGCGAATGCCGGCAGGGTCATCGCGCCAAGCGCCGCCACGGCTGCGCCAAGCACGGCGCGGCGGTCCGGATCGAACATGTTGTCGGCTGGCATCGGCCAATCTCCTTGCGTTTCTTGTTGCGCGCTGTTTACCCCCTTGCCTGACAGGCTGCAAATCAAACGCTCGTGCATCGGCGGGTTCACGCAGAGTTGGGTTTGAACCTTTCATCAGATCACGGTAAGGGCGTGGTTTGGTTGCGCCAGTGGTTGGGCCACGATTTGGGCCAAGATTTGGGAATGACATGAAAAGACGTTCGGTTCTGGCTTTTCTCGGCATGGGGGCAGTGGCCGCCTGCACCACCTCTGCGCCGCAACTTGGCACCGATGGCAAACCGTTGCCGCAGGTTTACAAGATCAACGCCGCGACGGCGGCCAAGATACCCTTCCATCTGCTCGATGCGGTCAACACCCTGCGCGCGGCAAAAGGGGCGGCGCCGTTGCAATTCAACGCCCAACTGAACGCCGCCGCCGCCACCCATTCGCGCGACATGGCGGTGCAGAACCGGCCCTGGCATTTCGGTTCGGACGGCTCGTCGCCGCTGGTGCGGGTGCAGCGCGCGGGCTACCCCGGCAAGCTGCTGGGCGAGCTGATCTCGGAAACCTACGAGACCGAGCTGGAGACCTTGGCGCAGTGGACGGCCGAGCCCGACACCCGTGCCGTGATCCTTGACCCGATCGCCAACGAAATCGGCTTTGCCTGGTTTCAGGAATCCAGCGGCAAGCTGTGGTGGACCCTGCTGACCGGCGACGCCCACGGCCAGGCGGCGATGAACATCCCCAACACCGCGCTTGGGGTCGAGACCACCAGCGAAATGGATGGCATCCCGCAGAACTGACAGCAAGCCCGCCGCCCCTGCCGCCGCTTACGGCAGGATGTCGATCCGGGTGCCGTCATTCACCATGGCATAGACCACTTCCATCTCGCGGTCCCTGACCGCGATGCAGCCCGCGGTCCAGTCGCCCTTGTTCCTGCCTTTCCAGTCGGATCGGCCATGGATGAAAATGTCGCCGCCGGGCGGCTGGCCTGCCAATAGCGCCGCTGCACGATCGGCGTCGCTTGGGTACGAGATGCCCAGCGCAAGGTGATAATTGCTGTCGGGATTGCGGCGGTTGATGAAATAGCTGCCCTCGGGGGTGCGGCCATCGCCTTCGAACTGCTTGGGGCCTTGTGGTGCGAAGCCGAGTGCCACGTCATAGCTTTCCAGCACCTGATCGCCGTGCAGCAGATACATCTTGTGGGCCGACTTCTGAACCTGCACCGAAGTGACCTCGGGGCCGTCATAGCTGCGGAATTTGGTCGAACATGCCGACAGCCCCAAGGCCAAGGCCAGTGCGAAAGCGATCCTGATCATGTGTTGCTGCCCGCTACGTTTTTTTTGACCCTACCGCAAAAACACCCATTCTGCCTAGCCGCAAATTGCCCCGGCACCGCACGGTTAGGTGATCTCCGGGGCCGCAAACGCGGACCGGTCGCTAGCGCGGGCCGCGCGGCAGGCTGAAGCGGGCCGCCAGCTCGACATGGGCCGACCAGCGGAACTGATCCACCGGCTGCACCCAGTCGAGGGTATAGCCCGCCGCCAGCAGCACGCGGGCATCGCGCGCAAACGTCACCGGGTTGCACGAAACGGCAGCAATCACCGGCACGCCGCTGCGGGCCAGGGTGGCGGTCTGGGCCTCGGCCCCGGCGCGGGGCGGGTCGATCACCACGGCATCAAAGCCCTTGAACTCGTCCGGCTCCAGCGGGCGGCGAAACAGATCGCGGGTTTCAACACTGACCCGGTGCAGCCCTTCGGCCGAGCGCCAGCCAAGATCGAGTGCGGCCATCATCGCCGCCTCGCCTTCGACCGCGTGAACCTCGGCCCGCTCGGCCAGCGGCAGGGCAAAGGTGCCGACCCCGGCGAACAGGTCAACCACCCGGCGCGAATCCCCCACCGCCTCGCGGACCAAAGCCAGCAGCGCGGCCTCGCCTTCGGCGGTGGCTTGCAGAAATGCCCCCGGCGGTGGAGCCACCAGCGCCCGGCCGAAACGCTGCATCGGGCTTGCGCGCAGCGCCACCACCTCGCCGTCCCAGCTTAGCCGTGCCAGCCCCTGCGCCTCGGCCACCCGCGCCAGCGCCAGCCGCAGCGCGCCATCCAGCGCCTTGCCGCCCGTCACCGCCACATCCGGCCCGGCCAGACTTTGCGTCACCGTCAGCGCCAGCTCGCCCGCGCGCGAGCCGCCGACGATCACCAGCGCGGTCAGCGCCGGAAAGGCGGCGACCAGATCGGGGTGCAAAAGCTGGCAGTCGGGCACCGCCACCAGCACCTCCGAGGCGCGGGCATGAAACCCGATCAGTGCGCCACCCTTGGTGCGCCGCCCGGCCAGAACCGCCCGCCTGCGCGAGCGCGGCGGCGAGGTGAGGATGGGGCGTAGCACCGCCTCGATCCCCTGCCCGGCCAGCGCCGAGCGCACCACCCCCAGCTTCCAGTCGGCGACAAAACCGTCGGACGCGTGTTGCAGCAAACAGCCGCCACAGGTGCGGGCATGCGGGCAGGGCGGGCGCACCCGGTCGGGCGAGGGGGTCAGGATGCGCGCATCTTGCAGGCGGTCGCCTTGCAGCGCGCCCTCGACCACCTCGCCCGGCAGCATCCCGGCCCCATAAACCGGGCCATCCGGCGTTTCGGCAATGGCATCGCCGAGGTGGCCGAGGCGGGCAATTGTCAGCTTCACTCTGCCGCTTCCGACTCATCGGTGCCAATGAACCCGCCCGACTGGCGGTTCCAGTAGCGCGCGTAAAGCCCGCCCTCGGCCAGCAACGCCGCGTGGCTGCCCTGCTCGACGATGCGGCCTTGATCCATCACCACGATCCGGTCCATCGCGGCAATGGTGGAAAGGCGGTGCGCAATCGCCAGCACGGTCTTGCCCTGCATCACCCGCCCCAGCGCGTGCTGGATGCTGGCCTCGACTTCGCTGTCCAGCGCCGAGGTCGCCTCGTCCAGCACCAGGATCGGCGCATCCTTGAGAAACGCCCGCGCCAGGGCGATGCGCTGGCGCTGCCCGCCGGAAAGCTTGACCCCGCGCTCGCCCAGAAATGCGGCATAGCCCTTGCGCCCGACATGATCGACCATGCCCGCGATGAAGTCATGCGCCTCGGCAGCCCGTGCCGCCGCAATCACTTCGGCCTCGGTCGCGTCGGGGCGGCCATAAAGGATGTTGTCGCGCGCCGAGCGGTTGAACATCGCGGTTTCCTGCGTGACCATGCCGATCTGGCGGCGCAGGCTTTCCTGCGTTACCGCGCGCACATCCTGCCCGTCGATCAGGATGCGCCCGCTTTCGGTATCGTAAAGCCGCAGCAGCAGCGCCACCAGCGACGATTTCCCCGCCCCCGACGCGCCCACGATCCCCAGCTTTTCCCCGGCGCGCACTGTAAGGTCGATCGCCTCGACCCCGCCCCGTTGGCGGCCGTAGGCGAACGAGGCATGCTCGAACCTGATCTCGCCCCGCACCCGTGCCAGCGCCACCGCCCCCGGTGCATCATCAAGGCTGTAGGGGGCCGAGAGGGTGCGCATGCCGTCTTCGATCTCGCCGATCGCGGTGTAGATCGACATCAGGGTAAAGCTGACCCAGCCCGACATCTGGGCGATCCGCATCGCAATCGCCCCCGCCGCCGCAATCGCCCCCGCCGAGGCGCTGCCCTGCTGCCACAGCCAGACCGTGCCGCCGATCAGCACCACCGGCAACGCCCCGGCCAGCGCCATCAGCGCCAGCCGGAACCAGGTCGAGATCACCCCAAACTCCAGCGACCGCTCGCGAAACACCGCCATCGAATGCAGCGCCACCAGATCCTCGAACGCGGCATGGGCGAACAGCTTGACGGTGCGGATGTTGGTGATGGTATCGACCACCTGCCCCGACACCATCGCCCGCGCATTGGCCCGCGCCGCCGAGTTGACCTTGATGCGCGGCAAAAAGTAGCGGATCAGCAAAAGGTAAACCACCAGCCACAGCGCCAGCGCCAGCGCCACCCGCGCGTCGATGGTCAGCAAAAACAGCGCCGAGCCCACCACCGAGGCCAGCGCGAAAGCGCCGGTGTTGATGATCTCGGTCGCAGCGTCGGTCACCGCGCGCGACACCTGCATCTGTTTTTGCGAAATCCGTCCGGCAAAATCGTTCTCGAAAAAGGTGATCGCCTGCCCCAGGGTCCAGCGATGCAGCCGCGACAGCACCAGCGGCAGCACGTTGGGCCCGACGATGATCGAGTTTGACGCCGCCGAGGCCGCAAATGCCAGCGGACGTGCAACGAGGTAAAAGCCGACAAACGCCGCCATCAGGCCGAGGTGGCCGCCAAAGAACCCGACCGGCCCGGTCGCCAGTGTGGCGTCGATCACCCAGCCCAGCAGCAGCGCCGCGATCACCTCGGACGTGCCGGCCAGCGCCGAAATCGCAGCCGCAAGCCACAGCATCGGCCAGGCGCCTTTCAGGCACCAGCGCATGAACGCGCCCAGTCGCTGCGGTGGTGGCCCATCCGCCGGACGGAACGCCGCAATCAACCCGCCAAGCCGCGCCAGCCCCGTGAAACCGCGCGAATTACGGGAGTGATCGGAAACATGCGGCACGCCAGCATCCTTGTTCAAGGCAGGACTGGCAGCATAGCCCGGTTTGCCGGAAAGGAAAACCGGCGCTCAGGCCAAAAGCTGCTGGCGGCTCAAGGAAAACCCCGAACTGATCCAGCGCGACTCGAGCGCCCTGAGCCGCGCCCCAAGCGCCGGGCCGTGCAGGGCGGGCATCAGATCGGCGGCGGCAAGCGGAAATTCGGCAGCCGCCCCACGGGCGATGTCGCCGCGCCAGCCAAAGGGCGGCGGCACCGCCAGCACGGCGGCGCGGGCCAGAACCATATCGGCGGCAAGCGCCGGACCAAAGCGATAGCCCAGCTCGGCGGGCGACCGGGTTGCGCCGATCTCGGCCCGCACCAGCGCCAGCGCGGCCGCATCCTTGCGTGCCAGCCGCAAGCGCCGCCCGACATCCTGCCCGCCCAGCACCGCCAACCGGCGTTGCCAGCGCGGAGCAAGCCCGGCCTCGAAATGCACCAGCGGGGCCAGCGCGCGCGGGTCGGCCCCCGGCAGCACGCGGGCAAGGATACCCGCCCCCGCCATGGCGGCCACTGCGGGCGCGGGATCGCGCGCGGCCAGCAGCTTGCCCATCTCGGCCCCGACCCGCTCGCGCGAAAGCTGCTCGATCCCGTCGGCATTGGCGGCGCAGGCGGCCAGACCCTCGGGGTCAAGCCCGCCCTCGGGATCACCGTAGATCGCATGAAAGCGAAAGAACCGCAGGATGCGCAGCCGGTCCTCGGTGATCCGGGCGCTGGCATCGCCGACAAAGCGCACCCGCCGCGCCAGCACGTCGGGCAAGGCGCCAAGCGGGTCGATCACTTCGCCCGCCGGGGTGGCGTAAAGCGCGTTCATGGTCAGATCGCGGCGCGCCGCATCCTCGCCGATCTGGGTCGAGAACGCCACCGTGGCGCGCCTGCCATCGGTTGCCACGTCGCGGCGAAAGGTGGTGATCTCGTGCCCGATGCCGCCCGCCACCACGGTCACCGTGCCATGGTCAAAGCCGGTGGGCACCGCCTTGAAACCGGCGGCCATTGCCAGATCGGTCACTGCCTGCGGCAGGGCATCGGTGGCGATATCGACATCGTGCACCGCCAGCCCCAGCAACGCATTGCGCACGCAGCCGCCGACCATCAGCGCGCGATAGCCGGCCCCGGTGAGCATGGCACAAACCGCCTGGGTCTCGGGGCGCGTCAGCCAGGTGCCGGTGATCTTCATTGCTGCAACCCTTCGGCCAGCCCGCGCAATATCCGCGCGGTGGCCCCCCAGATGTAGTAGGGGCCGAACGGCACCGCGTAATAGCGCCGCCATTGCCCGCGCCACAGCCGCGCCTCGATCCGGTAGTGCGCGGGATCGGCCAGATGCGCCAGCGGCACCGCAAACACCTCGTCCACTTCGCCGGGCTCGGGGCGGGCGATGAAATCATCGGTGATCAGCCCCAGCACCGGCGTCACCCGGAATCCGGTCACGGTTTCATGCGCCGGAAGGCAGCCCAGCAGTTGCACCAGACCGGGGTCCAGACCGATCTCCTCGCGCGCCTCGCGCAACGCCGCCGCCTCGGGGCCGGTGTCTTCAGCCTCGATCTTGCCGCCCGGAAACGCAATCTGGCCGGGGTGGTGGGCAAGGCGCGACGAGCGTTTGGTCAGGATGACCTCGGCCCCACAGGGTCGGTTGCACACCGCCACCAGCACCGCCGCCGGACGCAGCAACCTCACCGCCGAGGCCACTCCGGGGTTCAGATCGAAATCCGAGGATGCCCCCGCCGGGCGCATTATCACCCGGCGCAGCGCTTCAGGCCTGATCATCGCGCCCCTTTTCCGCCGCGCTGCCCAGCGTGCTGGGGTCGAACTCGTAATGGGCGCCGCAGAACTGGCAATCGGCGGTCACGATGCCCTCGGGCGTGGTCATCTGCATGATCTCGCGGGCGGGGTAGATGCCCAGTGAATGGCGCACCTTGTCGGCCGAACACGAACAGCCGAACCGCACCGGCTGGGGCGCAAACACCCGCGGGCCTTCGGCGTGAAACAGCCGGACCAGAAGGTCGGTCGGCGGCACCAGCGGCCCGACCAGCTCCAGCTCTTCGACGGTATCGAGCAGCAGGTTGACCCGCGTCCAGTTCTCGGCCTCGTCGCCCCCGACCAGATCGTCGTGGGTCAGCAGCCCGCCCTCGCCGCTGCCCGCGCCCGCGGCGACAAAGGGCGAGGCCTTGGGCATGTGCTGCACCATCACCCCGCCGCCCCGCCACTGCGCCCCGGCCCCCGGCACCTGAACCCGCCCGAAGCTCAACGCAAACCGGGTCGGCAGTTGCTCGGACTGGGCAAAGTAGGTCTCGGCACATGCGGCCAGCGAGCCGCCGGTGATCGGCGTGATGCCCTGATAGGGCGTCATGCCCGCGCCCTGATCAATCCGCACCGCAAAAGCGCCGCCGCCGATCTGGTCAAACGCCGGGGTCTCCGGGTCGAATTGCGCGGGGTCGAAATGGGCGTAGGCACGGATCCGCGCGGCCTGGCCATCCGCAGTCGGGCCATAGTAATCGGTCGCGATCAGCCTGACCGCGCCGCTGCCCTGCACCTGCAAGGATAGCCGCCAGCGCAGCTTGATGGTCTGGCCGATCAGCGCCGTCAGCAGCGCCGCCTCGGCCACCAGCGCCTCGATCTGCGGCGGGTAGGCGTGCTGACGCAGCACCTGATCCAGCACCCCGTCCAGCCGCGCCACCCGCCCGCGGATGTCGGCGCGGTCAAGCTGAAATGGCAGGACGCTGTCGTCCCAGGTGGTTTTCGAGAGCGTGGTCATGGGGTTTCCTTGGCAAGCCGGACTTGGCATACCGTGACGATATGGGGACGGCAAGCGATGCACCAAGGGGCAGGCGATGATCAGACGCTATGGCGAGCCGGTGAAACCGGGGCAATCCTATGGCCGCAGGCCCGGTGCCTATGCCATCCTGCTGCAAGGCCAGCGGATTCTCGTCACCCGTCAGGCCGCCCCCACCCCCGAGTTCCAGTTGCCCGGCGGCGGCATCGAGCCGGGCGAGCAGCCGCTGGCCGCGCTGCACCGCGAGGTGCTGGAAGAAACCGGCTGGCGCATCGCCCTCATCCGCCGCATCGGCGCGTTTCGCCGCTTCACCTACATGCCCGACTATGATCGCTGGGCGGAAAAGCTCTGCGCCATCTATCTTGCCCGCCCGATCCTGCGCCTTGGCCCGCCTTCCGAGCCCGGCCATACCGCCGTCTGGCTGCCGGTCCGCGCCGCCCTGACCGCCTTGGGCAACCAGGGCGACCGCGCCATGCTGGCGCAGGTGCTGCGCAGGTACTGAACCCGCTGGCGCCGATCGGCCCCAATTTCGCGGGCCGCGCCGCGGGGCTCTGAACCCAGCTCGATCTCTCGTTTGCACAAATACTCCACCGGGGTGACACGCGCCCGAAAAACAGTCCAGTGGACTGTTTTAGCGGGGAACGCGTCGCCCGTGGCGACGCCGGGGGGGTGTGCCCCCCCCGGCTTCCTGCCCTTACCCGATCGCCGCCGCTTTCACGTCGGCGTCGATGTAGGGCAGATACTGGACGAAATTTGCGGCAAACATTGCCACCAGCTTGGCCGCCTGGGCATCGTAGGCGGTGCCATCGGTCCAGGTCGAGCGCGGGTCCAGCAGCCCACTCTCGACCCCCGCCACTGCCACCGGCACCTCGAAACCGAAGTTCGGATCACGCCGGAATTCGCCCTTGGCCAGGCTGCCGTTCAGCGCCGCCACCAAAAGCGCGCGCGTTGCGCGGATCGGCATGCGCTTGCCCACGCCGTAAGCGCCGCCGGTCCAGCCGGTGTTGACCAGCCAGCAGGTGGCCCCCTGTGCCGCGATCTTGGCTTGCAACAGCTTGCCGTAAAACTCGGGTCGCCGTGGCATGAACGGGGCGCCAAAGCAGGTCGAAAAGGTTGGCTCGGGCTCGGTGATGCCGCGCTCGGTGCCCGCCACTTTCGAGGTGAAACCCGACAGAAAGTGATACATCGCCTGCGCCGGGGTCAGCCGGGCAATCGGCGGCAGCACGCCGAAGGCGTCGCAGGTCAGCATGATCACGTTGCGCGGATTGCCCGCCATGCCGGTTTTCGAGGCGTTCGAGATATACCCCAGCGGGTAGGCGCAGCGGGTGTTCTCGGTCAGGCTGGTGTCGGCAAAATCCAGATCCAGCGTTTCGGGATTGAACACCATGTTCTCGACCACGGTGCCAAATTTCGAGGTGGTGGCATAAATTTCCGGTTCGGCCTCGGGCGACAGATTGATGGTCTTGGCGTAGCAGCCGCCTTCGAAGTTGAACACGCCGGTGTCCGACCAGCCGTGTTCGTCATCGCCGATCAGGGTGCGCGAGGGGTCGGCTGAAAGGGTGGTCTTGCCGGTGCCGGAAAGCCCGAAGAACACCGCCGCATCCGCCGGGTCATCCAGTGCATGGTTGGCCGAGCAGTGCATCGCCATCACGCCTTTGCCGGGCAGGATGTAGTTCAGCAGCGTAAACACCACCTTCTTGATCTCGCCCGCATAGGCGGTCTGGCCGATCAGCACGACCTTACGGTCAAAGTTCAGCGCTACCACGGTGTCAGAGCGGCAGCCGTGCCGGGCCGGATCGGCCTTGAAAGTCGGGCTGTTGAGAATGGTCCATTCCGGCACAAAGGTATCAAGTTCGGACCTCGCCGGGCGGCGCAGCATGTGGCGGATGAACAGGCCGTGCCAGGCCAGTTCGCTGACCACCCGCACATCCAGCCGGTGCGCCGGGTCGGCCCCGCCGAACAGGTCTTCGACAAAGTAGCTGCGGCCCTGCATATGGGCCAGAAAATCGGCATAAAGGCGGTCGAACGCGTCGGGCGCCATGGGGTGGTTGTTTTCCCACCAGATGGTCTTTTCCACCGACGGCGTGCGCACGATGAATTTGTCTTTGGGCGAGCGCCCGGTGAACTGCCCGGTCGAACACATGAAGCAGCCGCCCTTGCCCAGGGTGCCTTCGCCGCGCAGGATCGCTTCTTCGACCAGCGCCGGCTCGATCAGGTTGTAATAAACCGTCCCCAGCCCGGTGATGCCTTGATGATCCAGTTTATGGCTGGGGTTCACGCGTCCTAGTGTCATGTGCAAGCTCCCGCGGCCGCCAGCGCGACCACTGTCAGTTTGATGTCGGCACCCTTGGCCACCACGGATACCGGCCAGCGCCGGAGCCGGCGCTGACACGCGGCCTATAACATGACGGTTTCCGGGTGGAACAGGGCGGATGGCCACAGTTAGCGCAAGCAGCCTGAATTTGGTGCTACGATTGGCCCGACTGCGGCAAATTAGTCAATTATTGGTAATATTAGCGTTCCCTGTAGCCATGCAGACCGGGTGATTCGCAGTTAGGGATTGATTCTGCGGGATGAAAACAGGATCATGGGGCAAAAATAAGTCAACACGAGCAGCACAGGAAAACCGCAAATGTCAAGGATCGCCCTGGTGGACGACGACAGGAATATCCTGACGTCGGTGTCGATGACGCTCGAAGCCGAAGGCTTTGAAGTGGATACCTATAACGACGGGCAATCCGCGCTGGATGCCTTCAACAAGCGCCTGCCCGACATGGCGGTGCTCGACATCAAGATGCCGCGGATGGACGGGATGGACCTGTTGCAGCGCCTGCGTCAGAAGACCCAGATGCCGGTGATCTTTCTGACCTCGAAGGATGATGAGATCGACGAGGTGCTGGGGCTGCGCATGGGGGCCGACGACTATGTGAAAAAGCCGTTTTCGCAGCGCCTGCTGGTCGAGCGCATCCGCGCCTTGCTGCGCCGTCAGGACGCCATCGCCACCGGCGAGGTGGCCACCGCCGAAGACACCAAGATCATGGAGCGCGGCCAGTTGCGGATGGATCCGCTGCGCCACGCCGTCAGCTGGAAGGGCCAGGACGTGTCGCTGACGGTGACGGAATTCCTGCTGCTGCAAGCCCTGGCGCAACGCCCTGGTTTCGTGAAAAGCCGCGACGCGCTGATGGATATCGCCTATGATGATCAGGTTTACGTCGATGACCGCACCATCGACAGCCACATCAAGCGCCTGCGCAAGAAACTGCGCGGGGCCGACGCCGAGTTTTCGGCGATCGAGACGCTTTACGGTATCGGGTATCGTTATAACGAAGAGTGACGGCAACCATGACCGTTGCGCAGCGCCTGCCGATGGCTGACAAGACCCCGGTCCGCAAAGGCGAAGTTTTGCTGGGTGACGACTGGGTTTCGCCCGACGCCCTGACCGACCCGCACCTGCACACCGGGCGCGGGCGGCGCGGGCTGCTGGCGCTGAACCATTCGCCTCTGGCACGAAAAATCATCATTTTCAACATGCTGGCGCTGGTCATTCTGGTGGCCGGGGTGCTGTTCATGAACCCGTTCCGCGACAGTCTGGTGTTGCAGCGCGAACAGGGACTGGTGGCGGAAGCCCAACTTGTGGCCAACCTGTTCGAGGTGCAGATGCCCGGCACCGCGGCCGTCGATCTGGCGACGGGGGGCGACATTGACGTCGCGCAAACCCTGGCGCAGGTCGATCTCGGGCCGGGGGTCGAGGTCTTCGTGTTCGACGGCTATGGCGCGCTGGTCGGCAGTGCCGTGGGGGCTGCGCGCGCGGCACCGCAGGATCTGCGCTCGACCATGATCACCGATTTTCTCAACCTGATCTGGGATGGCGTCTCGGGAGTGCTGTCGCGCGCGCCCGATACCGTGCAGCCGATTGATGGGGCCAGCCTGGCGCAGGACCTTTACGGCGGGGCGCGGGCCGGCGACATCTCGGTCAATACCGCGCAGACCGCCGAAGGTTCAGCGCTGTTTTCGGTGGCGACCCCGATCTGGCGGGCCGGTGAAGTGCTGGGCGTGGTGGCGGTGACCTCGGCCGAGGGCGAGATCGACCGGCTGGTGCGCTACGAGCGCGAGCAGGTGTTGCAGATGTTCGTGATCGCCCTGCTGGTCTCGATCGGGCTGAGCCTGGTGCTGGCCTCGACCATCGCCAATCCCCTGTCCGATCTGGCGGCGGCGGCCGAACTGGGGCGCGACCGCGACGCCCGCAAGATGGCACCGGGCCGGGTGCGCATCCCCGATCTGACCGCCCGGCCCGACGAGATCGGGCGGCTGTCGGTGGCGATGCGTGGCATGGTGGCCGCCCTTTACGACCGGATCGACGCCAACGAACAATTTGCCGCCGACGTGGCGCACGAGATCAAGAACCCGCTGGCCAGTCTGCGCTCGGCAGTGGTGACGATGCGCGCCACCCAGCGTGAGGATCAGCGCCAGAAGTTGCTGGAAGTGATCGAGCACGACGTGCGCCGCCTTGATCGCCTGGTCAGCGACATCTCGAACGCGTCGCGGCTGGACAGCGATCTGGTCAAGGACGAGGAGGAAGAGTTCAATCTGCTGAAAACGCTAGGCAATATTGGCGAATACCTGGGCCAGCAGGCGGCCCGGAAGAAGGTTGATTTCATCACCGACCTGCCGTCCGAGCCGATCCTGATTCGTGGGCTCGAGGCGCGGCTGGCACAGGTGTTCGTCAACCTGATCACCAACGCGATCTCGTTTTGTGACGAGGGCGACGCGGTGCGGGTGTGGGCGCGCAGGCGGGAAAACCGGGTGCTGGTGGTGGTCGAGGATACCGGGCCGGGAATCCCCGATCAGGCCCTGACCAAGGTCTTCAAGCGCTTCTATTCCGAGCGTCCGGTCAAGCAGTTCGGCAACCATTCCGGCCTTGGCCTGGCGATCTCGAAACAGATCGTCGAGGCGCATGGCGGGGTGATCTGGGCCGAGAACATCCGCCCCACGCAGGCCGATGTCACCTCGGAACCGCTGGGCGCGCGGTTTGTCGTGGGCCTGCCGGTGTGAGCGCAAGCGGCCCTGCCAAGCCGGATCAGACCACCCTGCACGCCAGTTGCGTCGCATTGCAGGACAAGGGATTGCTGATCCTTGGCCCCTCGGGCAGTGGCAAATCGGCGCTGGCGTTGCAACTGATGGCGCTTGGCGCGGTGCTGGTGGCTGACGATTACACCGATCTTGCGCGCGGCGAGGGCGGCGTGATCGCGCGCTGCCCCGCCGCTCTGCGCGGTTTGATCGAGGCGCGCGGCATCGGCATCCTGCGCGCCGATACGGTGGCACAAGCGCCGGTTGCGCTGGTGGTCGATCTTGGCCGCGTTGAGACCGAGCGGCTGCCGCCAAAACGCCAATTCGCCTTGCTGGGGCTGGTGTTCGACCTTGTGCTGGGGCAGGATGGGGACCATTTTCCCGCTGCGGTGCTGCAAGCGCTCAGGGCTGGGCGGCAGGCATGATTGAGGCAGGGCAGGACTTTGACACCACCGCCACCATCACCGGATGACCACAGCCACGAGCACCGCCTGGTGCTGGTGACCGGCCCTTCCGGGGCGGGTCGCAGCACGGCAATCGCGGCACTCGAAGATCTTGGCTACGAGGTGATCGACAACCTGCCGCTGTCACTGGTGCCCCGGCTGATCGAAGGCCCGCCGCTGAGCCACCCGATCGCGCTGGGGCTGGATGTGCGCAACCGCGATTTCAACACCACCGCGCTGGCCGAACTGATCGACCGCCTGACCCGCGACCCAAAGGTGCAGTTACAGGTGCTGTATCTTGATTGCAGCCCCGACGTGCTGATCCGGCGCTACTCGGAAACCCGGCGCCGCCATCCGCTTGCGCCCGAGGAAACCCCGACCGAGGGCATCGCGCGCGAGAATGATCTGCTGACCGCCGTGCGGGTGCGCGCCGACCATCTGATCGACACCACGGAAATGTCGCCGCACGATCTGACATCCGAGATCGCGCGCTGGTTCAGCCAGACGGCAAAAACCCACATGGCGGTGTCGGTGCAGTCGTTTTCCTTCAAACGCGGGCTGCCGCGCGGGGTAGACATGGTGCTCGACTGCCGGTTTCTGCGGAACCCCTACTGGCTGCCCGCGCTGCGCGAGCTTGATGGCCGCGATCCGGCGGTGGCGGCCTATGTCGCAGCCGACCCGAACTTTCAGCCGTTCTTCACCAAACTTGCCGACCTTGTGTTGCTGCTACTGCCCGCGCAGCGTGATGAGGGCAAGGCGAATCTGGCGATCGGCTTCGGCTGCACCGGCGGCCAGCATCGCTCGGTTGCAGTTGCAGAAATTTTCGGCAATGTGCTGGTGCAGGCAGGTTGGCCGGTGGCACGGCGGCATCGCGAGCTGGAACGCCGGGCGGCCGCTGCGCCGCCCGCGAGCACAAGGTGAAGCGGGCGTGATCGGCATTGTCATCGTGGCACATGGTGGCCTGGCGCGGGAATATCTTGCGGCAGTCGAGCATGTGGTCGGCAAATTGCCCGCCGCGGCCGCGATCTCGATCGAGGATGAACATGACCGGGCCGGCAAGCAGGCTGAAATCGCTGCGGCTGTGGCCGCAGTCGATCGCGGCACCGGGGTTGTGGTGGTCACCGACATGTTCGGTGGTTCGCCCTCCAACCTGTCGCTGCCGGCCTGCGTGGGCCGCGACCGGCGCATCCTTTACGGCGCCAATTTGCCGATGCTGATCAAGCTGGCCAAGTCGCGCGACCTGCCGGTGGCCGAGGCGGTGGCGTTGGCGCTGGATGCCGGGCGCAAGTATATCAACAGCCTCGACCTGGGTGATTCGGGGTCGAATCGACCCAAGGGCCAGCCATGAGACGGCGCAACCTGCGCATCGTCAACGAAAAAGGCCTGCACGCCCGCGCCTCGGCCCGGTTCGTGGAGCTGGTGGAACACCACGATGCCAGTGCCGTTGTGGCGAAAGACGGCCTGACGGTATCGGGTGATTCGATCATGGGGCTTTTGATGTTGGCAGCCTCGCGCGGAAGCTCTATTGAGGTCACGACCAGCGGAGCCGAAGCTGACCAACTGGCCGACGCGCTTGAGGCGCTGGTGGCCGACCGGTTTGGTGAAGACAGCTGAGGCGCACCGGATCGAGAGGGCTTACGCTTCGTGCAGGATCTTCCCCATAAAACCCGATTTTCCGACGAACCCGGATTTCGGCCCTTCGACAAGCGGCGTCTGTCCTATGCCAGCACCTTCCCCAATCCGTGGAAGGCCGCCGCGATAAGGGTGCTGGAATGGATGACCGGCAAGATCACCCTGCTGCGCCTGATCCATCGCTTCGAGCACAGTGAAAAAGAGGTCGGCCAGGCGTTCTGGTCCAAGGCGCTGCGGTTCATGGGGATCGTGGTCGAGACCCCGGTCGAACAATTTGCCCATATTCCACCGACCGGTGCGGTGGTGGTGATCTCCAACCATCCGCACGGGCTGGTCGATGGCATGGTGCTGGGCGAGCTGATCGGGCGGGTGCGCACCGATTACAAGATTCTGACCCGCTCGCTGATTTCCGGCATTTCGGAAGTCAGCGAATTCCTGATTCCGGTGCCGTTTCCGCATGAAGAAAACATGCTGGAGAAGGGGCTAGAGATGCGCCGCGAGGCAATGGAAATTCTCGCGCGCGGCGGCGTCGTGGTGCTGTTTCCCGCCGGGGCCGTGGCCACCACGACCGGCTGGTGGGGCGAGGCGGTCGAGCGCGAATGGCACCCCTTTACCGCCAAGATGATCTGCCGCAGCCAGGCGACGGTGGTGCCGATCTTCTTTCCCGGCCACAATTCGGCCGCCTATCAGGTTGCCAACCACCTGTCGCCGGTCCTGCGCCAGGGGCTGCTGATCCACGAGATCGTCTATGCCCTGAACAAGCCGCAAAAGCCGGTGATCGGGGCCCCGATCCCGTGGCACGAGCTTGCCCCGCACGCCAGCAACCAGACCGAATTCGTGGCCTGGCTGCGCGCGCGCACCCTGGCGCTGAAGGAACATCCGCACGCGTAACGCTCACCGGGTCGGCACCGGCGGATCGACGCGGTAGTCGTAAAAGCCGCGCTGCGTCTTGCGGCCCAGCCAGCCCGCCTCGACGTATTTCGTCAGCAGCGGGCAGGGGCGGTATTTGGTGTCGGCCAGCCCGTCGTGCAGCACGTTCATGATCGCCAAACAGGTATCCAGCCCGATGAAATCGGCCAGCTCCAGCGGCCCCATCGGGTGATTGGCCCCCAGTTTCAGCGACTCGTCGATGGATTTGACCGAGCCGACGCCCTCGTAAAGCGTATAGACCGCCTCGTTGATCATCGGCATCAGGATGCGGTTGACGATGAAGCCGGGAAAATCCTCGGCGCTGGCGGCGGTTTTGCCAAGCTTTTCAACCACCCCCAGCAGGGTTTGATAGGTTTCGTCATCGGTTGCGATGCCGCGGATCAGCTCGACCAGTTGCATCACCGGCACCGGGTTCATGAAGTGGAAACCCATGAACTTTTCCGGCCGATCAGTGCGGCTGGCCAGCCGGGTGATCGAGATCGACGAGGTATTCGAGGTCAGGATGGTGTCGGGTTTGAGATGCGGCAACAGGTCTTCAAAGATCGCCTGTTTCACCGTTTCGCGTTCGGTTGCGGCCTCGATGATCAGATCGCAAGTGCCCAGATCGGCCAGCTTGAGGGTGGTGGCGATGCGCGCCATCGCGGCGGCCTTGGCGGCCGGGGTGGTCTTGCCCTTGGTCACCTGCCGCGCGATGTTGCGATCGATCAGGGCGACCGCCTTGTCCAGGCTTTCCCGGCTGATGTCAGCCATCAGCACCTCATAGCCGGCCAGCGCAAAGACATGGGCA
>Ga0210039_1001747_pt1 | contig 19335 bp, 17 predicted proteins | sample CryGeyCG2114_250_3_FD_185460 | JGI IMG/M metagenome (GOLD analysis project Ga0210039, IMG submission 185460) | Groundwater microbial communities from aquifer - Crystal Geyser CG17_big_fil_post_rev_8/21/14_2.50 (SPAdes) (version 2) | ecosystem: Environmental > Aquatic > Deep subsurface >...
CAAGATAGGGAACAACCAGCAGGACCAGCAACAACCATTGGCGTTTAAAAAACGCGTAGCCGAGGCCGATCACGCGCAGGATCACGAGGAAGGGAAACACGCCGGACAACGTGAAATTGTCCGTGAAGAATTTCGACCAGGAGGCGCTGGTATGCAGGCCGGTCTGGCTGGCGGAGAGGAAGGGAACGAGTCCATGTTGGGCGAGGACGGTCCCCCACCAGGGCGCGGTCAACACAAGGACGCCCAGCGAGACAAGCGCCGCGTGGAGCGTGCCGCGCCGCGTCCGCCCGCAGAACAGCCAGATGACCGCGCATAGTCCCGCCGTTTGAATGGCGATTTCGGGATGGCTGAGGACGGCGAGCGAGCAGAAAATAACAGCAGGAAAAAGCAAATTCGGTAAACCACAGATTCGACCGTCATTGCGAGGAGGGCGTTCTTCCCGACGAAGCAATCCCCACGTCGCGAGAGGAGATTGCTTCGCAAAGAACGCTCGCAATGACGATGGCCATAGGTGTTCAAAACAAAACTGTGATTTATTGAAAATGTTTATTCCCTCTTGAAACAGCCGTAAAACGTAAAACGTGGCAAGCAGGAGGAAGACCAGGCCCAACGAGCGCGTGATCCCGCCGCCCATGATGTGCCAGCCATATCCGCCGGGGGTGAGCGCGAAGAAGATGGAAGCCAGCGCGGCGCGCAGGTCATCCTTGAGCAGGGCGCGGGCGAGCAGGTAAAACGCGGGGATGGTCAGGGTGGCGAGCAGCGGCGGAAGCCAGAGAAAAACCCCGAGCAACGGGATCCGCCCAAAGTCCGCGAGAAGCGAGGCGAGATAAAAGCCGAGGGGCGGATAGGCGTACGGCAAGTCCAATCCGTTGTAGGCCGTCGCCGCGGGCAGGGCGTATCCGTTCGCGGATAGTTCCTGCGTCATCGTGTAAAACATGCCGCCGTCGTTGATGGGGAAACGCGTCACGAGGGCAGGCATGAAACGCGCCAGGCCGCCGAGCAGGATGGCGGTGATGAGCAAAAGGGCAGGCCAATCAATTTGTGTTGTCCGCTTCATGGATTCAGATTATACTCCCCGCTAATTGTTCGTAAAATCGCCATTGGAGGAAAGCATGAAAAAGTTCGTCAGTCGTTTGTTGATCGGCATCGTAGTACTCGCGCTCGTCCTGGGCGCGGGAGGAACTTTTTACCTTAAGTCCTACCTGCCGAACATCCTCGCGCCCAAGTCCTTCCCACAAATTGATAGTGAAATAAGCGTGGCAGGCCTCGACGGCCCGGTGGACATCTACCGCGACGGGATGGGCATCCCGCACATCTACGCATCCACCACACACGACCTGTTCTTCGCGCAAGGCTACATCCACGCGCAGGATCGTTTCTGGCAGATGGATACATGGCGTCACATCGGCTCCGGCACGCTCTCCGAGATGTTCGGCGAGGGGCAGGTCAAGACCGACTCGTTCCTGCGGACGCTCGGCTGGAAACAGGTGGCCGAACAGGAATACCAGGCGCTCAGCCCCGAAGCGAAGTCCATTGCGGATTCTTACGCCGCCGGGGTCAACGCATACATCCAGGATCGCGACCCGATTGAACTCAGCCTGGAATACAGCATCCTGACCGGCCTGCTCAATCGCGGCTACCAGGTCGAGCCGTGGATGCCGGTCAACTCGCTGACCTGGGGCAAGGCCATGGCCTGGGACCTGGGCGGCAACATGGATAACGAGATCGAGCGCGCCATCCTGCTCAAGACGCTCACACCCGAACAACTGGCGGAACTCATCCCGGAGTATCCGGCGGATTACCCGGTGATCGTGCCGGTGATTGGGGATCAGTCATCAGTAAACAGTAATCAGTCATCAGTGGTCAGCAACCAGGCAGCCGCGGTTGACCTTCAGCCCATCGCCGACAAATTTGCCCTGCTTGATTCCGCGCTCGGCCCGCGCGGCTCGGAGATCGGCTCGAACAGCTGGGTCATCTCCGGCAAGTTGACGGCCACCGGCAAGCCCCTGCTCGCCAACGATATGCACCTCGGCATTCAAATGCCGTCCATCTGGTACCAGGTGGCGTTGCACTGCCAGCCCAAATCGGAGGCTTGTCCCTTCGAAGTGACCGGCTTCTCGTTCGCGGGCGTGCCGGGCGTGATTGCCGGCCACACTGACCGCGTCGCCTGGGGCTTCACCAATCTCGGCCCGGACGTGCAAGACCTGTTTATCGAAAAAGTGAATCCCGAAAATCCCAATCAATATGAAGTGGATGGCAAATGGGTGGACTTCGAAACCCGCAAAGAAACCATCAACGTCGGCGGCGGCGACCCGGTCGAACTGACCGTCCGCATCTCGCGCCACGGCCCGGTGATTTCAGATACCTACGGCGCGCTCAAAGACAATGTGGATCCCAAAGACCCTGAAGCCACACCCTTCAAAGACAAGAGCGGCGTGGAATTGCCGCCCAATTATGTCATCGCCCTGGCCTGGACGGCGCTGACTCCCAACTCACCTTTCGAGGCCATTTGGGGATTCGACAAAGCCCAAAACTGGGAGGAATTCCGCAGCGCGGCGCGCATGTGGTCGGTGCCAGCCCAGAACCTGATCTACGCCGACGTGGACGGCAACATCGGCTACCAGACGCCCGGCACTATTCCGATTCGCAAAAACGGCGACGGCACGCTCCCCGTCCCCGGCTGGACGGGCGAATACGACTGGACCGGCTTCATCCCCTTCGACGAACTGCCGTACGCCTACAATCCGCAGAGCGGTTACATCGTCACCGCCAACAACCAGGCCAACCCGCGCGACTATCCCTACCTCATCACCAAGGATTGGGATTACGGCCAGCGCGCCGCCCGCATCGCGGACATGATCCAGAACGCGCCCGGCAAGATCGACGCGGCTTATATCCAATCCATGCACGGCGACTCGAAGAGCCTGAACGCCGAAGTCCTCGTGCCGATCCTGCTCTCGGTCAACCTGGACCCGGGGCTGGCCGCCGTGCGCGATCAGTTCCTCGCCTCCTGGGACTACCAGGAAACCGCCAACTCACAAGCCGCCTCCGTCTTCGAGTGGTTCTGGTGGAACGCGCTGATGGACACCTTCCAGGATGAACTGCCGCAGGATTACTGGCCGGGCGGCGGCTCGCGCTGGTACGTGGTGATGCGCAACCTCGTCCAGAAACCCGACAGCCCCTGGTGGGACGACCAAGCCACAACGGACAAAGTGGAAAACCGCGACGATATTTTCGTCCGCGCCTTCGAGGAAACCGTCACGCAGATTCAGAAGGAATACGGCAAGGACACCGCCAAATGGCCGGAGTGGGGCAAACTGCACGGCGCCACCTTCCGCAACCAAACGCTGGGAAAATCGGGCATCGGCCCCATCGAAGCGTTGTTCAACCGCGGACCATTCGTCACCGGCGGCGGCAAGAGCGTGGTCAACGCCACCGGCTGGACGATGGGAAGTTCCTTCGAGGTGGACTGGCTGCCCTCCGAGCGCGAGATCGTGGACCTGGGCAACCTGAACAACTCGCTGGCCGGTCATACCACCGGCCAGTCGGGTCACGCCTTCCACCCGCATTACGATGACATGGCGCCCATGTGGGCCACGGTGGGATACGCCCCCATGTGGTGGGATCAAGCCTCGGTCATCAACGACGCCGAAGGGCATTTGCGGCTGGTGCCGTAGCCCTCACCCCCAACCCCTCTCCCGAATACGGGAGAGGGGCTTTCATTCAAAACAGAAAATCTTCATTTGCCGTATAATTGAATTTGAAAGGAACGTTCTCAACATGCCAGAAATCAGCCGCTTCTTCGGGATCATCATCTTCATGTATTTCGATGAACATAATCCACCGCATTTTCACGCGAAATACGGAGAAGAACGCGCGGTCATTTCCATCAACGAACTTAAGGTGATGGAAGGAAGACTTTCCCGGCGGGCGCTATCTCTGGTTTTAGAATGGGCGAACGAACATCGCGATGAGTTGATAAAGAATTGGAACAACCTGCAAACGACAGGCGAGTATTCAAAAATTGCCCCGCTCGAATAGGAGGTTCTTATGGTTTGGATCGTTGACGCAAAATATGTGAAAGACTATCAAATCTGGCTTCGCTTTAACGACAACACGGAAAAAATCATTGACTTCAAGCAGAAAATCTTCTCTGAAAATAGAAGGATTTTCATGCCGCTAAAAGACATGGAATACTTCAAACAGGTTTTCCTGAATCGGGACAGCGACACGATTCAATGGCCGAACGGCGCGGATATTGCCCCCGAAACACTTTATGGCTGGCAACCCATCCCTGTTCTGCAGAGGGAACCTGCAATGTAACAACTGCTTTTGAAGACTCTCACATTGCTGCAAAGCGAATCGTCAGACCCTGAAGACTTTGGATCTTCAGGGTCTTTTATTTTTATACGCCAGCCACGCGGCGAGCGCGACGCCCGCGTAACTGAACAACAAGTCCATCCAACTGGACGCGCGGCCGGGAAAGAAATTCTGCGACCACTCCTCCAGCCCGATGGCAAGAGCGAGAATCAAAGCCGCCACAACGGCAAACCGCTTCGGGTCCGGGAATGAGCGGGAGCGAAGCAAAGTCAGCACGACCAAAAAAGTCAGAATCCCATACAGGAGGAAATGTCCCACCTTGTCGCCATAAGGAAGAGAATTGATGAACCCCAGGAAACCGAGGCGGTCCGCGTCTGCCAAAACAATCACGGCCAGGATGAAGACCGCGAAGAGAGCCGTGAGAATTTTCATCAAATCGAGGCCGCATATTTTTCCGCGAACAGCGCGGGTTGTCCGCCCGTGTGCCAGAACAAAACCGTCTCATCCTTCTTGAAAAATCCCTTGCGGACCAGATCAATCATCCCCGCCGCGGCGCGTCCCGTGTAGACGGGGTCGAGCAGCAGGCCCTCGTGACGCGCGAACAAGCGGACGGCTTCGCGCTCCGCCCCGGTCAGGACCCCGTAGCCTGCCGCGCAGTAATCGGCGTTCGCGGACACTTCAGCGGGCGCGAACTCAATCCGCTCCCCGAGTTTTTCACTGGCAGACGAAGCCAGCGCTGAGACGTTTTTCTGCAGCCACTCCACCGGCTCATCAATACTGATACCCAGAATTTTGCCTTTGTAACCAAACACGCGCTGGCCGAGAACCAGTCCCGCGTGCGTGCCGCCGGAAGAGGTGCCGAAAATGATCCAGTCCACCCGATCCAGGCTTCCGAAGTTTTGGAAACTTCGGAAGCCTGCCATCTGCTTCATCAACTCCTCTACTGCGAACGCGTAGCCCAACGCGCCGGTGGGACTCGATCCGCCGTACGGCACGAGATACGGCTTCTTCCCCTCCGACGCGGCCAGGTCGAACGTCTCCTGCAAAATGCGGTCGCGATCTTCGCGATCTTTCACGTTGACGATGCGCGCGCCGAAGAGTTGGTCGAGCAACAGGTTCGCGGACGGCTGTCTCGGCAATTCACCCGTCAACACGAGCGTGCATTCAAAGCCGAAGCGCGCCGCCGCGGCCGCGGTCTGACGACAATGATTCGATTGGATCGCGCCCGCGGAGATCATCATCTTCGCGCCCTGTTCCTGCGCCTCCGCGACGAGGAACTCCAGTTTGCGAGTCTTGTTCCCGCCAAAAGCCAATCCCGTCTGGTCGTCGCGCTTAACGAGTATGCGCGGTCCGCCAAGCGCGGCGGAGAGACGCGGCAATTCTTCGATGGGGGTTGGGAGATGGGCGAAGTGGAGGCGGGGGATTTGATTCATGGAGATTCCTCTTTGGGTAATTGGAGATTGGTAAATGGTAAGTGGTAATTACCACTTACCAATTACCATTTACCTCATTACGCGCTTAGATTTTGCCTGGTTTTCATCTTTCCCCGCGTTCTCATCACATCCAGGACGCGCGGGATAATTTCAGAATACATTTTGTACCACAGCCGATTGGGGGCATAATCCCACGCGCCGAGGGCGCGGACGACGCGCCCGCCGAGTCCATCCTTGAAGCGATACACGCCCCACATCGAATCGGACTCGTTAAATACTTCCGGCGCGCCCCACAGGTCGTAGAGCGCGCATCCCGCGGCTTTGGCGCGCTTCATGGCTTCCCATTGCAAAAGATAGGTTGGCATCTTCTCGCGGTGCGCGTCGCGCGACATGCCGTAGACATAATAAGCGCGGCCCGCGAACATGAAAAGAAATATTCCTGCGACAGGTTCGTTATCAACCTCTGCAATCAACGGGACCGCGGACGGTTGACCGTAGACAGTGGATGACCTTTGACCTTCGACATTCGACATGAACAAACGCCAAACGGTCTGGTAATAGCCTTCATCTCGAATGACAAAGCCATCTCGCGCGGACGTTTCCGCGTACATCTTGTAGAGCATGGACAGATCGTCCGCCGTGCCTACGCGCACCGCGACATCCTTCTTTTCCGCCAAACGGACGTTGTAGCGCGTCTTCTGTTTCATGCGCGCCAGCATCTCTTCTTCGGAAGCCGTCAAATCAATGATCGCCGTATTGCGGAATTGAATCTGGTCAGACGAGTATGTCCATCCCCGCCGCGTCAACTCAGACTGCGCCACCGCTCCCCCGCGCTCTTCGGTTGAACCGTCCGCACCGGGGATGCCTGTCCCCAAAACAACATCGGGATCCACCTTCAAAAATATCGCGCCCTGTTTTTTGGCGAAGGACTGCAAATCGTCCAGCACGCGCTTGCGGAGGGATTCATTTTTCCAATCGAGCAGAGGTCCCTTCGGCGCGTAAAGCGCCGAGAGCCGCGCGGACAGTCCGCGGATGGGGATGGTTCGTTTCAAGATCATCGCGGCGGCAGAAGTTTCCCATGTAAATGGCAAAGGCTCCCAACCATATTTGGCTTTGACCTGTGACCATTCCCATGTTTGCAGAAAATGCGGCTCAGGCAATTTGGAGATCAGGTCATTCCATTCCGCGGCTCGCCCTTTAAACGTTTCCATCATCCACCCTCGCGTCCGGCCATGCGCCAGAGATAAAGTTTATATAACATCGGATTATAGACTCGATCCACCGCCTGCTGTGACCGCGTCAACTCTCCCCCAAATCTGCGCTTGAAGCGGTAGACACTTATTCCCCCAGCCATTGCGCAAGGCGCGTTTTGATTCGCGTGAGGCGTTCTGCGGAAATCTGTCCGACCGCGCCCTCGAAAACCGTCCCGTTTAGAACGCCCAATCTCCCCACGCGTATCAGGCTTTCCGATTTCAAACCTGATTGGGCATAATCTTCATCGCCATCCCTGATGATCTCGTCAAACCCCGGGACCTGTTGATGCAATTGGGTGGAAAGCGCGCAGGCCAACCAGTCGTCGAAGCGGCCCGGAACTTTTGCAACCAGCAGGGTGGGACGCATTTTGCCTGCCTGCAAGTCGGTACGCGGAAAACGAAAGATAACGATCTGGCCTGATTGGATCATCGAAAGATTACCTTCAAATCAGCGCGCGTGTATTCGGGGATAGGTTCGTCTTCCATGCCGCGCATCATCATCTGCAGGGACAGGTCCGTCCAGTCCGCGTCATCTTCCGTTTCCTGCTTCCACCTGCTTAGGAGATACTCAATAAAGTCCAGCGCCTCGATTTGCATACGCTCGGGAAGCCTCTCTGCATATTTTTGTATTTTCTCACTGACTAACATGGCAGCCTCCTGTTCAACGGATAAAAGTATAGCATAACTCGTTCATACGGTAATAACTGGATTCGAGGTCTCAGATCAGTCCCTCACTCTCAACAAATACAACCGGTACAACAACGGATTGTACACTCGATCCATCGCCTGCTGTGACCGCTTCAACTCTCCCCCAAATCCGCGCTTGAAACGATAGACTCCCCACAAGCCATCGTGACGTGTTTCGAACTCCGCTTCGAGGGTCGCTTCGTCTTCATCGGGGACACCCCACAGATCATATTCCTCCGCGCCTTTGGAGCGCGCCCATTTCATGGCTTCCCATTGCAGGATGTATGTCGGCATGCGGTTGCGTTCCTCGTCTGTGGACGCGCCGTAGATGTACCAGGCACGCCGTCCATGCGCGAAGACCATCAGCGCGGCGAGCGGCTTACCCTCGAATTCGGCGACCAGTAATTCGGCCATGTCCGTGGGATGGAACAACTCGTAGGCGCGGCGATAATATTCCAACGAGTGGACGCCGAAGTTATCGCGTCCGCCCGTGACCAGCATCATCCTGTGGAAGGCGGGGATGTCGTCCCAGGCGCAGACGGTGATTCCCTTTTTCTCCGCCAACCGAATGTTGTAGCGCGTCTTCTGTTTCATGTGCGCCAAAATTTCTTCTTCTGTATCGCGAATATCAACGATGATGGTGCGGGGAGGTTGAATATTGTGAGGGGAAGTGCGTATTGCGTATTGCGTATTGCGTAACTCGATTGAGTTGACATCCTCCCAAAGATCAGGTTCGATTTTGAGGAAGACGGCGCGGCGTTTTCGGCAAACCGCGTCCACTTCCTTCCAAAAATCTTCTCCCCATGTAGTGACGACTCCGCGAAGCGCCCCTGTGGGGTCAGTCGTCCGTGAACGACTCAAGTCGTTACTACGTGGATTTACATCCCATGTAGTGACGACTCCGCGAAGCGCCCCTGTGGGGTCAGTCGTCCCAGAACGACTAAAGTCGTTACTACGTGGGAGGACGGGCTTCGGCGCGTACGCAATTGTGAATCCCAGCGGCAACTTGCGAAACAGAACCTGAATCCCAACATCACCCGAAACAATCCGAACCGCGTCCCACCCAAAGCCCCCTTTCAATTCCCCCCACTCGCCCGTCTGCAAAATATGCGCGTTGGGATGCCCCTCCAAAAAACGATTCCATTCAGCGAGAGAAACTTCAGTCATTATTCGCCCACTAATCTCGTCATTGCGAGGAGGATGCTCTTCCCGACGCCTGTCCTGTGAAGTCCCGATGCGCTTTCGGGGAGCGAAGTCGAAGGGAAGCAATCTCCTCGCGCGCGGGGATTGCTTCGCACAGAACGCTCGCACATAGTCCCGATGCCCTTTCGGGAATGACGGAAGTTAAGAGTGTGTTGAATCAAAGTTATCGGTTCCCAAACTACCAAACTACGTAACTACGCGACTATCAAACCAACGAAGTCATGTCCGGCGGCGGCGTGGAGCGGATCGCTGCGCCCGGCACCACCTCATCCAGCACGCGCAGGAGCACGTCGGTTTCGCCCTGCCGGGCAAGGCTCCCCAACTCGTCCACGATGCTGTTAAGCCGCCCGCCGTCCACCGCCTCATCAGATTCCACGCGCACGATCTCGGGATGCGATGTCGGCGAAAAACTCATGCTCTCGTCCGAAAGTTCCTCGGTCAGTTTTTCGCCGGGGCGGATGCCCGTGAACGCGATCTCGATGTCGCGTCCGGGTTCGAGTCCAGACAGGCGAATGAGATCCTCCGCCAGGTCCAGGATCCGCACGGGCTGTCCCATGTTCAGAAAAAAGACCTCGCCGCCCGCGCCCATCGCGGCGGACTGCAACACCAGGTGCACGGCCTCCGGGATGGTCATAAAATATCGCCTCATTTCCGGGTGCGTCACCGTCACCGGCCCGCCGCGCGCGATCTGCTTTTTGAACAGCGGGACAATGCTTCCGCGGCTTCCCAGCACATTGCCAAAGCGCACCACCGAATATGCGCGTCCCGCGTGATGTGCGGCGTTCAGGACGATCATCTCGGCCAGGCGTTTCGTCGCGCCCATGACGCTGACCGGGTTAATGGCTTTATCCGTTGAAATGAGAACGAGACGTTCCACCCCGTGCCTGTTCGCCGCTTCGACGAGGTTACGCGTCCCGAGCACGTTATTCGTCACCGCCTCCGCGACGTTGGCTTCCATCAACGGGACGTGTTTGTGCGCCGCGGCGTGGAACACCACCTGCGGACGCCTCTCCGCGAACACCGATTCGAGCCGCGGCTCATCGCGAACATCCGCAATGACGGGATGCAACGAGATCGAGGGGAAGTCCTCGCGCAACTCCAACAGGGCTTCGAAGATGCTGTTCTCGCCGTGGCCGAGCAACACCAGTTCCGACGGACTCCAGCGCGCGATCTGGCGCGAGAGTTCGCGTCCGATGGAGCCGCCCGCGCCGGTAACGAGCACCCGCTTCCCGTTCAGGCTCGAACCGACGAGCCGGTCGTCAATCGTGGCGGGGTCGCGGCGGAGCAGGTCGGTGATGTCCACTTCGCGCAGGCGGTTCACGCTGACCGTCCCGCCGATCAGTTCGTAGATGCTTGGCATCGTGCGCGAAGGGACGCCCTTCCTGCGGCACACGTCGGTGATCTGGCGCAGCACCTGCCCCGAAGCGGACGGGATGGCGATCACCACCTCGTCCACCTGATGGTTGTCGAGCACGGACGCCAGGTCGGCTACCTTGCCGATGACGGAAACGCCGTAGATTTCATGCCGCTGTTTGGCGGGATCATCGTCGAGGAAGCCGATCGGCGCCCAATCGAGTTGGCTCGTCTTTTGCAGTTCGCGGGCCACCAGCGCGCCCGCGTCCCCCGCGCCGATGATGAGCGTCTTGCGGCCTTTGATACTTTTCGCGCCGGTCTGCTCGCCCAGGATCCGCAGGGCAAAGCGCGAGCCGCCCACGAGCACCAGCGAAAGAAGCCAGTCAATCCCCAGTGCGGTGCGCGGCATGCCCGGTAAAACCAGCCCGGCGGCGATCATCCCCCACATCACCCCGCCCGTCAACACCGAGGCGGTCGTGACCGCCGCCGCGATCAATTTGAGTTCATTCGTACTGGCATACACCCACAAGCGGCGATACAGCCCGAAGAAATGATAGGTGGGGATTTTCACCAGCAGGGCCACGCCCGCCATGAAGAGAATGGCCGGGAAGTAAAACGGCATCTGGCTGACATCATAACGCAACGCAAAACTGCCCAGCACAGAGACAATGATGAGAACGATGTCTCCGATAAGGACGAAACGATTGCGGAAGAAAGGGCGGGAATTCATAGGAAAAAGATGGAAGATGAACTTACTTGATGCGGGTTAGGAGATGCGAGTTGCATGTTACGTGTTGCGTGTTTACCTGTTTACCTGTCTACGTGTTTACGCGTTCTTCATCCACTCCACCGTCTGCCGCAAACCTTCAGCCAACGAGACCCCCGCGCGAAAGCCGAGCAGGTCGGCGGCTTTTTGCGGACTGCCAATGGAGCGGTAAATATCGCCGGCGCGCGGCTCGGCAAATTCGGGCATGGGCGCGGACGGGAACAGGTCCTGCAGAATTTCAATGAGGTCGTTGATGCGCGTCTCGAGTCCCGTGCAGATGTTGAACACCTGCCCCGGCGCGGACGGGTGGACGGCCGCCATTAAATTAGCGCGTACCACGTCCCCGACGAAGATCAGGTCGCGCGTCTGGCCGCCGTCGCCGAAGATGGTGATGGGTTTGTTCTCCAGCAGGCGGCGGATGAAGATGGGCACGGCCGCGGCATATTGCGAATCTGGACTCTGGCGCGGGCCGTAGACGTTGAAGTAGCGCAAGCCAACCACTTCCAGCCCAAAGGAGGTGGTGTAGAGTTGGCCGTAAATTTCGTCCACGCTTTTGGAGGCGGCGTAGGGCGAGAGCGGACGGAGGGGAGTCTCCTCGCTGAGAGGGTACGCGTCCGAATCCCCGTAGACGGCCGCGCTGGTGGCAAAGACCACGCGCCGGACGCCGTACTTGTGCGCGCCTTGCAGGAGGGACGCGGTGCCGGTCACGTTCACGTCAAAGCAGGCGGACGGCTCCTTCATGGACTGGGGTACGGAAACAAACGCGGCCTGGTGAAAAACCGTCTCGACGCCGCGGCAGGCCTGGGTCACGCGTGAGGCGTCGCGCAGGTCGGCCTCGATCAGTTCGATGTCGAGTCCCGCCAGGTTTTCGCGCTTGCCGGTCGAGAAGTTGTCCAGCACGCGCACGTGGTCGCCGCGCTCCAGCAACGCGCGGACAATGTGCGAGCCGATGAAACCCGCGCCGCCGGTGACGAGTACGTTCATCGTGCGCTCTCCATCCGTAACCGCCCGTCATTGCGAGGGTGTACTCGCCCGAAGCAATCTCCGCGAATTTGGGGATTGCTTCGTCGCACACCTGCCCTGGTACGGCTTAAGCCGCACGGTGCCAGGAACAAACGTTCCTCGCAATGACGCAAACTTGTGAATTTGGACACCACAGTAATCTACCTCCCCGCCCCGCGCGCGACCGTGCCAAGGGTGCGCAGCACGATTTGAATATCCATCATCAGCGTGCGATGTTTGATGTAATAGAGGTCGTATTCGAGTTTGACCGCCGTCTCGGTGACGCTGGCGACGTAGCCGTAGTTGATCTGCGCCCAGCCAGTGAGACCGGGCTTGACCAACAGGCGGGCGCGGTAGAAGGGAATCTGCCGCTGGAATTCGGCCACCAGTTCAGGACGCTCGGCGCGCGGCCCGACGAGACTCATCTCGCCGCGCAGGACATTCCAGAACTGGGGCAGTTCGTCAAGGCGCGTCTTGCGCAGGAAATTGCCGACGCGCGTCACACGCGGATCGTTCTCGGTGGCCAGGCGCGCCTTGCCATCCGCCTCGGCGTTCTTATCCATGCTGCGGAATTTCCTGATTTGGAACAGTAATCCGCGTTTGCCCAAACGGGATTGGGTATAGAAGATGGGCCGGCCGCTGTCAATGACGGTCGCCAGCGCGGCAAACGGGAAGACGATGAAAAACAATGCCATGCCCGCCAGCCCGCCGAGAATATCCAAAACGCGTTTGAGCAATTCGTAGAAACCGCTGACGCGCGCCTGGTCCACGAACGAACGCACGATCCAATCCGATTCGAGGTGGTGGATCGGGACGCGGCCGGTCATTTCCTCGTAGAGCGTGGGCATGGGGATGATCTCCAGGCCGCGCTCCTGCGCGTCCAAAATCCGCTGGAAGGTGACGCCGCGCATGATGCCCATGATGCCGATGATCACATCCGAAATTTGCAGGTCTTCGATCACCTGCAACAACTGTTCGCTATTGCCAAAGATAGGATAACCCTCGCAGGTCTTTCCGGTTTTGTCGCGGTCATCGTCCAGGAAACCGATGAACTGGAACGGCGGCGGACTCATCTTCCGGTACAGATGCGCCAGCGTGCGTCCCGCCTTGCCCGCGCCGACGACCAGGATGCGGCGCTGGAGTCCCGACGAGGTGTAGAGGCGGATATAGAGCATGCGCCAGCCCAGGGTCAGGAACGAGGCGAGCAGCAGGAAGGCGCCCACGATGATGCGCGGCAGGGAGGCCGGGTCGCGATAGGTCAGGAAGACCAGCGAGTACAGCACCAGTCCCAGGGAGGCCGCCACCGCGATGCCGCGCAGGGTGCGTCCGCGATGGGCGGCGATGTGCGGGTCGTAAATCTCGACCAGGAAAATGATCCACAGGATCGGCAAAATGTAAAACCAGAACGGCACTTCGGCGCTGGGAAAATATTTGATCGCCCGCACCGGCGGGACGCCGCTGGCGATCAACTTGTACCAGGCGTAACCCAGCCAGGAATAGTACGCCCCCGCCGCGGCCAGGCTGGATGCGACCAGGTCGCCAACGAATAGCAATGTGCGATGCTCGCTCGGCCTGAGACGCAGGCCGACGGATCGAGGAGAACGTTCAGCCATTCGTTTTACCTGGGGATGTGGTCATGCTCCAGAGAAGTCCCCCGCCCCAAGAGAAATGAATCGTGGCAACGGCAACCGGAAAACCAAAGAGCAAACCGGGCTGGCTCCGCTTTACAGCCAGCATGGTTCCTGCCAGAAACAGAATACCCGCGTAGGCCAGCAATTCCACGCCCAGCAAAATCCGCGCAGGCAACCAGAACGAAAGCGCCAGCAACGCGATCAGGCTGGCCACGAAGACGGGCGGGAGAAATTGCCGCCAGCGCAGTGTCTCGGGATAACGCCGCAACATGCGCGCCTTCCAAAATCCGTAACGCCAATACTGGCGCGCCAGCGCGCCGAGGCTGGGACGCGCAAAATAGACGGAGCGGATGCGCGGGTCCAGCCAGACGATTTTTCCTGCCCGCCGCACGCGCACGTTGAACTCGTAATCCTCGTTCGCGAGCAGTGACTCATCGAACGCGCCGACCTCGTCAAAGAGGGATTTGCGGTACGCGCCGAACGGGACGGTATCCACCGCGCCCGCCTCGGGTTTGAGACGATAGGCCGCGTCCCCCGCGCCCAGCGGATGCGCGGCCGCGGCCGCGATCCCGTCCGCGATCCAGCCCGGCGCGCCCGCGCGGATCTCCCACACGCCGCCCACGTTGTCGCCGCGGCCCTCGTCGAGGGCGCGCACACAGTTCTCCACGTAATCGGGGTACGGCTGCGAGTGCGCGTCCATGCGGATGACGATTTCGCCGCGCGCGGCTTCGATGGCGCGGTTGAGCGCGGCCGGGATGATGCGCGCGGTATTTTCCACCACGCGCACAGACAGATCGGGGTGGGATCGTTGAAAGTCGGTAATCATTTCACGCGTGCGGTCTTTTGACATGGAATACGAAACCACCACCTCCATTTCGGCGCGGGGAAACGTCTGCCCATCAATGGCGGACAGCGTATCGCCGATGGTGGCTTGTTCATTATAGCAGGGGATGATGATGGAGACTTTGGGCATGGTTATTACGCGCTACGCAATACGCAGTACGTGTTGCGTAGTTACGTAGTTACGTAGTTGGGTGGTTGAATAGTGCGTGGTGCGTGGTGCGTGTTACGTAGTTACGTAGTTACGTAGTTGGGTAGTTGAATAGTGCGTGGTGCGTGTTACGTGTTTCCGTGTGTACCTATCTATGTACCTGTCTACCTGTCTACCTATGTACCTGTCTACCTGTGTACGTGTTTCCGTCAGGCCTGCGCCAGCGGCAAGCGGACCGTAAAGACCGTCCCCTGCCCCAACCGACTGCGGACGCTTATTCTACCACCGTGCGCGCCCGCAATCCCCTGTGCGGTTGCCAGCCCTGCGCGTGAGACGTTCATCCGCGCTGGTCCCACAAACCTTTCCAAATATTCATCAGGGCCGAACGGCCTAACGATATCCAAAAAAGGCGGCGGTAGGGTTCATCCCCGCTAAACATCCCCCACAAGATGCGAATATGCGTTTGCCGTTGATGCGGCTGGCTAATCTCAACCGCGACCGCCTTCTCCCAGGCTTGCATTAATAATGGGATGCGGCGGGTGGTTTCCCAGAGGAAAAACAACAGCCGCCCATAGAAATTGTCCACAACGATGTCCCGGCAAACCGGCGCGTAGCCGCGCGCAAAATCCCGCCGCGAGACGCCGCGCTGGATGGCGGTTTGCGCGGCAGCTCGCGCCGTGACGAAGGCCATGCCCATCCCGTTTTTGTAGAGACGCGTGACTGCCGCATCCCCCACAGCCACCATGCGATCGGCAAAATAGCCCCTGGCCGCCGTCACGGCCACGTGCGGCGCGCACCCGCAGAGGCTGTGAGGTCCATTCGGGAACAACGCCAGAAAGCCGTTCCCATCCAGGAAATCATCTACCGCACCCGGCGGCAAACGCCGGCCGAGCAGGGAAATATTGGCATAGCGTCCTTTGGGAATCAGCGCGCCAAAGATCAAACCGGGCGGGTGATCGAAATAGACGTGTACGCTGTGATCGTGTAACTCCGCCGGGATCATAATCTCATCCTGCGCCATGATCTCGGTTCGAGGCGGACGATAGCCCCAGGCTGGATCCAACGGCGGGCGGCTGTTGACTCCCGTCGCCAGAATCACCAGGTCCGCTTCGAGGGTTTCCTGCGCGGTAATGACCCGCGGGCGGGGGCCAGGCTGAATGGAACGCACTTTCACGCGCTGGACGATGGCGCCGCTTTTCCGGGCCTGGTCCAACAGCCAGCCGTCAAATGAATTCGGGAGAGGCGGGGCGCCCAAGCGGGGGCCGCCGCCGCGGTAAACGCTCATCATGCGCCGCTCGGAGTCTGGGCGATGGATTGGCAACTCCGTCCCGCCCAGGTGAAGGATGTAAGTATCCAATTCCGCCTGGATGATTTCAGCGGGCAGGTTCAGCCCCAGGGTCTGTAAATCCCGCGCCAGCGCGGAGGAGATGATTCCGGCGCATTTATTGCATCCGCCAGGGCCGGGACGGGAAAAGTCGCGCGGCTCCAGGATGCGCACGTCCAGCGTCAAACCGGCCTCCCCGGCAAACCGAACCAGGTGCAGCGCGGCAAAACTGCCTGCCGGGCCTCCGCCTACGATCACCACACGGCTTCCATTGGTCAACCGCATCATGTCTGCTCCATGTTGTTACGCAATACGTGTTGCGTGTTACGTGTTACGTGTTGCGTGTTGCGTGCTGCGTGTTGCGTGCTGCGTGTTTCCGTGTATACCTGTGACTGCACTGAAAAAACATTTTCTCACCACAAAGGACACAAGGTAGGACTGCACTTAAACGTGGTCAGTTTTTTCTCCGCTAATCTGCGCGAATTTCCGCTAATTTTTGGGCGATTTTTGAGTTGGCTGCCTTTGATTAGCGCAGATTAGCGTAAATTCGCGGATAGTTTTGAGACTAACACCAGCCACCACGCTTAAGTGTGGTGACACCGGACACAAGGGCACGAAGTTTACTGAGAAATTTCTGCGCGGAACTTCAAGATTCTACATTGATCCTTTCGGAATTCCTTTGTGTACTTCGTGTCCTTTGTGTTTGAAGACCTTTTTGCAGTGGACTCACCTGTGTACTTGTGTACTTGTGTACTTGTGTACTTGTGTACTTGTGTACTTGTGTACTTGTGTACTTGTGTGCCTGTCTACCTGTTTCCGTGTTTCCGTCAAACCTGCGCCAGCGGGAGGCGGACAGTGAAAACCGTCCCCTGCCCCACCTGACTGCGGACGCTTATTCTACCACCGTGCGCGGCCACAATCTCCCGCGCGATCGCCAGCCCCAGCCCCGCTCCCCGGCGCTCCCTATGCGCCCGGGAAACATCCTCCTGGTAAAAGCGGTCAAACACGTGCGGCAAGGCTTCGGGCGAAATCCCCCGGCCCGTGTCGCGCACCTCGATCAAAATTTCCGCGCCGTCGGACTGCGCGGCCAAAGTCACCTGCCCGCCAGAGGGCGTGAACTTGAGCGCGTTGTCCACCAAATTAGTGAACACCTGCGCCAGCCGGTCGCCGTCGCCCGTCAGCGGGGGCAACGCCCCGAACTGCGCGCCCACCGTCACTCCCGCGCGAGCCGCCAGCGGCGCGAACTTCTCGACCATCGCGTTCAGCAGGACGGCCAGGTCCAGCGGCGACATCGCCAGGTCGGCGGTCCCCGCGTCCAGCCGCGCCAGGTCGAGCAGGTCAAGCGCCAGGCGGTGCATCCGCCCCGACTCGTTATAGATCACCTCGGCGGCCTGCCGGCGCGCTTCGGGCGAATCCGCCGTCCCGTCCAAAATCGCCTGCGCGAATCCCTGGATGGATGTGAGCGGCGTTTTCAACTCGTGCGAGACGTTGGCGACGAATTCGCGCTGGGACGACTGGCTGGCCTGCACGCGTCCCACCATCGAATTGAACGCCCGCATCACATCCTGGACCTCGCGCGGGCCGCGCGGCTCGACGGGTTTTGCCTCCGCCGAGGGGAGCGCGCGCGCCGCCGCCAGCATGTCCTGCAACGGGTCGGCGATCCAGCGCGCGATCAGGAAGGCCGCCAAAAGCGACAGTAGCAACGCGACCACTCCGCCCTGCAAAAACAGCGGCAGGAGTTCGTCCGCGAACAGCGACAGTCCCGCCACCCGCGGGCGCGGCGCGGCGACCAGCAGGATGCGGCCGTCCTCCAGCGTCGCCTGCGAAACCAGCCAGGCGCGTCCCTGCGCGTCGCGCGTGATGGGCAGCCTGCGCCGAAGGAAGCCCTCCCCCGGCAGGGACAAGGCAACCGCCGCGTCGCCCGTGTCGCGCAACAGAGTCCCCTGTTGCGAATAGACCGCCACGCGCACATCAAAGAGTTGGGCAGTACGGTCGAGCAGGCTCGGTGGTCGAGTAGTCCCGTGCTCTTCGGGCATATCGAGACCCGTGCCGTTGATGAATTCTGCGGGGCGTTTGAGGATCAATTTCTCCGCGGCATGGATGCGCTCCAGCGTCTGACGGTAGGCCAGCGGGTTGCGAATGAGATAGATCAACAAGACAAGCGCCACCACGGAAAGAGCCGTGACGACGAGAAAGGCATAACTCAACCAGAGGCGGGAGCGGAGGGAGGACATTCGATTTACGATTTACGATTGACGATTTGCGATTGGTAATTGGTAATTGGTAATTGGTAATTGGTAATTGGTAATTGGTAATTGGTAATTGGTAATTGGTAATTGCGAGATGGGAGGCGCGTGTTGCGTGGTACGTGTTGCATCCCACAGGGATGCTTCGCGATGTTCCGTGTTCCGTATGTGCCTGTCAACCTGTCTACCTGTATACTTCAACCCACCACCAACTTATAACCGATGCCAGTAATGGTTTCGATCTTCACGGAACTGCCTTCCAGTTTTTTCCGCAGATGCGCCACGTGGACATCCACCGTGCGGGTCTGGCCGTAGAAATCGAAGCCCCAGGCTTGCTGGAGCAGTTGCTCGCGCGTCAGGACGCGGCCGCGCGCTTGCGCCAGGGTGAGGAGCAGGTCAAATTCCTGGGCGCGGAGGTCGAGGGTACGCTCACCGAGGCGGACTTCGCGGCTGGCAGGATCAATCACCAGGTCCGCGAGTTGAAGCGGCGCGGGGCCCGCTTTCACGCTCCGCGCTTCGCGGCCGCGCCGCAAAATCGCTTTGACGCGCGCCACCAGTTCGCGCGGGTTGAAGGGCTTGGTCAGGTAATCGTCCGCGCCGAGTTCGAGGCCGAGGATCTTGTCAATGTCCTCGTCGCGGGCGGTGAGCATGAGGATGGCGGCGGGATCGTCACGCTGGCGCAGGCGTTTGCAGACTTCGAAGCCGTCCAATTTGGGGAGCATCACGTCCAGCACGATCAGCGCGGGGCAAAGCGCGCGCACTGCTTCGAGCGCGGCCTCGCCATCCGATGCGGTCTTGACGCGAAAGCCCTCACGCTCCAAATACATCTGCGCGAGTTGCAGGATGGAGGGTTCGTCGTCTACGAGGAGGATGAGGTCGGAGGGCATGGTGAATTGGTAAGTGGTAATTGGTAATTGGTAATTGGTAATTGGTAATTGGTAATTATCATTTGGGTGTGTTTCACGTGTGCCTGCGCGCCTTCGTGCCTTCGGCACAGTGCAGGCAAATGAGCTGGAATAATTTATAACCATGATTCCCAACCCCGAAGGGGTGAAAGGATTGTAGATCGTGACGTTGTTCATCCACAACCCCGAAGGGGTGGCACGCTTCGTGTCCGCCGAATTAT
>Ga0210039_1001748_pt1 | contig 19328 bp, 24 predicted proteins | sample CryGeyCG2114_250_3_FD_185460 | JGI IMG/M metagenome (GOLD analysis project Ga0210039, IMG submission 185460) | Groundwater microbial communities from aquifer - Crystal Geyser CG17_big_fil_post_rev_8/21/14_2.50 (SPAdes) (version 2) | ecosystem: Environmental > Aquatic > Deep subsurface >...
AAAAAAAATATTGCGGCGGCGCGTAAGGGTGCCGCGTATGTTACACAGTACTTTTCCAGTGATTTTTCGTGGGAAATTAGGCCGGATGCGCTGCCTGCACAGCGTATGTTCATCTCAGGAAACCATGCAACCGCATTAGGTGCGGTTGCGGCGGGTTGTAAGTGGATGTCGGCGTATCCTATGACGCCCGCAACCTCCATTATGCAATATTTGGTTGGGTGGGAACGTAAAACAGGCATGATCATCAAGCAGACCGAGGATGAAATTGCCGCTATGGCAATGGCGGTTGGCGCGGGGCACGTCGGCGTGCGCTCCATGACCGCGACATCCGGAGGTGGCTTCGCGCTCATGTCTGAAATGTTGAGCTTGGCAGGAATGACCGAAACACCCGTTGTTGCCATTAACGTTACACGCCCAGGACCCTCAACCGGTCTTCCCACGCGCACCGAACAAAGTGATCTGCGCTTTGTGCTACACACCGGACACGGTGAATTTCCTCGTGTAGTGGTATCCCCCGGATCGGTTGAGGAATCTTTTTCTTTAACTGCTGAAGCATTTAATATTGCTGAAAAATACCAGCTTCCGGTTATTGTGCTAACTGATAAATATTTAGCGGAAAGCTACACCGACCAAGATTTTTTTGACGTAAAATCAATCGCGATAGCTCGCGGAAAACTGCTCACGCCCGCACAGGCAAAAAAACTTAAAGCATACGCGCGGTATAAACTCACCGATGACGGCGTATCGCCACGAACATTGCCGGGATATCCGAACACCAGATTCCGCGCAACCGGAAATGAACACGATGAAACCGGCGCAATTACCGAGGATCAAGATATCCGCCGCGCCATGGTTGAAAAACGGATGCGCAAACTGGAAACCCTTGCCAAGGAATTACCGCAACCGGTACTTATCGGACCTGCACATGCCGCAATTACGCTTGTGGGATTCGGCTCAACCAAGGGACCTATTCTTGAAGCGATGGAGATTTTGAATAAAAAAAATATACACGTGAACTATCTGCAGATAACCTATCTGCATCCTTTTCCGAGCGCAACGGTGCAACGCATTCTCTCATCAGTGAAACTGCCAATCATTATTGAGAATAATTACACCGCGCAGCTTGCCGGACTTATCCGCCAGGAAACCTGCATAGCCATTGAAAAGAAACTGCTCAAGTACGATGGGCTGCCGTTCTCTGCTATGAAGTTAGCAGAATACATCACTCGTTTGGTGCACTAAAACCCTTACTCCTTACTTCATATATTCCGTTCTTCTCCCGCTATGGCAACGTTCCAACAACTCACAACCAAAGCTTTACCAACTTGGTGTCCAGGATGCGGCGATTTTGGCATACTTGCGTCATTAAAACTTGCACTCGTAGAAAAAAAATCCGACCCCGAACAAACCCTCATTATTTCCGGTATTGGCTGTTCATCAAAGTTGCCACATTGGATTGATACCTACGGCTTTCACGGTATTCACGGTCGGGCATTACCCATTGCAACCGGCGCACATCTTTCCAATACCGACCTTACCATTATCGTTATAAGCGGAGATGGAGACGGGTATGGCATCGGCATGGGACATTTTATCCATGCATGCCGCAGAAATTTAGATATTGTGTATATTGTCCATAACAATCAAATCTATGGGTTGACGAAAGGGCAGGCATCTCCCACGACCGAAAAAGGAGAAAAAACCAAAACTACGCCGGAAGGTTCCATTGAATCGCCGATTGATCCTCTGACCCTCGCTATATCAGCAGGAGCAACGTTCGTTGCACGCGCTTTTTCCGACGACCAAAAGCACTTGCGTGATTTGATCATCGCCGCGATGGATCACCCGGGCTTTGCGCTCATTGACGTGCTCCAGCCCTGCGTTACGTTCAACCACCACAATACCCGAGAATGGTTCAAGCAACGCCTCTATAAGTTGGAAGATACCGAACACGATCCAACGGATAAAACCCGTGCATTCACGAAAGCTCTTGAATGGGGCGATAAAGTTCCCGTTGGTCTTTTTTATAAAGAAACGGGAAAACCTCGTTATAGCGATGATGTGCCGCAAATCACCAAAACCGCACTCGTCAAACAACCTATCCAGCCAAACATTACACCCTTGATGGAAGGGTTAGTGTAATCAGATAGGGGAAAATACAAAGCCCGCCGAACGGCGGGTTTATTGTATACTGAATTTTAAGCGTTAGTCTTTGTGAGTCTCTAAGTATTTCTCCGCATCCATCGCTGCCATGCAGCCGATGCCGGCCGCTGAAATTGCCTGGCGATAGCGATGGTCTGAAACATCTCCCGCCACAAACACTCCTTCGCGATTGGTATGCGTCTGGAGTTTTTGCGGAATGATGTAGCCTTTTTCGTCCATCGTTACCTGACCTTGAAATATTTTCGTATTCGGGTTGTGACCAATGGCGACAAAAATTCCGTCCGCCGCAATTTGGGTAAGCTCTCCCGTTTTAACATTTTTAAGTTTTGCGGCGGATACTTTTGCGTCTCCCAAAACTTCCACAAGCTCCGTGTCCCAGAGAAAGTCTATTTTTGGATTGGCAAATGCTTTTTCCTGTTGGATTTTGCTCGCGCGTAGCGCGTTACGTCTATGGACAATGATGACGCTCGTCGCGTACTTGGTTAAGAACAGCGCTTCTTCTATTGCCGTGTCTCCTCCGCCAATCACGAGCACTTTTTTATTCTTGTAGAAAAAGCCATCACAAGTCGCACACGATCCCACGCCATGTCCCATAAACTTCTGCTCGCTTGGTATACCCAACCAAATCGCGGACGCGCCGGTTGCGATAATTACCGTTTTCGCCTCGTATGTTTCCGCGCCCACCGTCACTTTTTTTATAACCCCCTCAAATGAAACTCCGGTAGCATCCTGGTCAATAAAAGTCGCGCCAAAACGTTCGGTTTGCTTGCGCATACTATCCATGAGCGCAGGACCCATAATCCCTTCGGGAAACCCGGGGAAATTTTCCACCTCGGTAGTCAGCATCAACTGCCCACCGGGCATTGCGCCTGCGATGACAAGTGGCTGCAACTCCGCCCGCGCGGCATATATTGCCGCAGTGAGCCCGGCCGGACCTGATCCTATGATAATAGTTTTGTAAATCATAATTCCTGAAACCTGGGGTGTAAAGATTAGGACACGAAGAGTATATCACGATAAGGAGATTTTGTCATTGCTCATGCCTGCCAAGAGTTGCCAATACTATAGGGCTAACGCGTTTAATTGCCATTCCCACAAAATGATGGAATGTAAGGAAATTGAGCTTATAAACCCCAGGACGTAGCTTACAACATCCACCGGCATGACTATGCGCAAGAACGCAACACCCCAAAATTCCAGGTGCTCTGGCAGGTGTTTTTCGTATGCTTGCACCTTTTCTAAAAGATGTCTTCACTCAAGATAGGATTTTCCCAAATACCGCGCGAGCAGGAAAGCGATGGTTGCGCCCATACTCCACCCAAAAATATTGTAGAGTGCCGCGGGAACTACGCCAAACAATTCTCCCTCAATGGCAAATAACGGGAAAGTAAAGGGAGCGACCACAACCGAAGCAATAAGATGTAGACAACCGATCCGGTGTTATAGTTTTGCTCCATGGTTTTGAATAACATTTCGCCTGAAGCATCAATAAAGAAAAATGGCAGTACGCTGAAGGCAAGTACCAACAGTATGAAGAAACGATTCATTGGAGGAGTAAAATATTTTTGCATACGATGGACATGTTGCTGGTTAAAAAAACCCGATCGTCATGCGACCAGCAGGAGAAAAAGATCATGAGGAAATGAACTGTGTGCGCAAAGGATCCTGAAAAGGACTTATATCTTTATAAAAGTCCTCGGTTTGGATCATTTGCGTACCCCGATCATCCCGGTATACGGTTATATACCATTGTGGCATGATGCTTGGGAAATCATCATGCAAATCGCAGGATACCCAGCCGCCTACTCGTACCCTGTGTTCTTTTCTGCATACTTCACATGTAACTCGGACTATCTGAAAGTAAGTTTGTATGGGTATGACCTCCGATAATGGTTTATGTATCTATATTCAACTAGATGCCTGGACGAGGGTCTTGAGTATTACGAGAAGTACCGTATGTGCTATTGACGTTGCCTAGAGATCAAACGTCACCTTGCCATCGCCGTTAAGATCGTACTGCGACGCGGATTTCAATAGCCCAAGATCAAGCACGTTAATGACATTGTCGTGATTAAAGTCGGCTTTTACACAATCACCGGCAATCGGTTGGAGAAAACAGCCTTTGAAAATTTCCAGATCGGTTCCAGGACTCACGACTGCCGAAGCGGTGTTTACAAAAGAACCTAAGATAAGCGCAAATACAAACGCAAACACAATATTTTGAGTCATATATTTCATACGACTCATTAAATAATGCTCATGTAGATATTACCACAAAGTTCTGTACCGTAGCACTTTGTGAAATAAGTAAATGCGCAGGTAAACGTAGCACAATTTTAGTGTATTGCAAGGGTATACGTTTTTTTACACACCTAAACTTGAAACGGATGAGGTACTACAAGAAAATGCTCTTTGTTTTTTATATAGCGCATAAGTGCTGTGGCACTCTTTTTTTTCGAAAAAAAGCCAGGCACATAAGGTGTTGGGGATTGGTTGGATTAAGTAATTGTATGCCAACCCCAAATGGTGTCACGACGCCGTTGCCCCATTCACGCACGGCTTCCTTATCACGAAAGACGAGCTTGCCGCCGTACCGCATAAAATGCTCAAAATATTTTTCCAACACCATTCTGCAGCAATTCGGCGTCCCTGCTTCATCCGCGATGCACGCATAATTCCCTTCCATTTTACTATCTACAACCCGTATGCCGCACGACAAACAATGCGCGTAAAGCATACAGTATCCCGCTGCAAATACATCTATCGTCCGCTTGCCTTTTTCTTTCATTTCGGTGAGATACCGTTCAACCAAAATATTATCGTCATGATCTTGAGCGGCTTTCGTGGATGGCGCAAACACCACTTTGGGAATCCTCTCCCACTCATGAAACCCTCGTGGTACCGGTTTTCCAGCCATGGTTCCATGCTCCTGATATTCGGTCCATACGGAGCTGTTCTTTCCTATATAGGAGCGAAATATGACTCGTAGGGATCCCTGACTACCTCGCGTACCACGAGGCAGTTTTTAAGTATCTCTGAAGGTAAATTGGAAAATAGGTCCGTCAGATCATGCACCGCATTACGTGTTGGATCATGCTCTGAAGGGACAAAGTTATTGGGAATATCGCGCAGAAGCTCGTGGAACGCAAAATGCTTCATTGCCGTTAGTATTTCGTCTTTCAAAGGCACGGTTGCCGACAAAACGAAATCACGAATGCTCAATCGACACGTTGTTTCCAGTATGCGACACTCTGCGTAAATCGGGTGTCGCCACATATTGCACACTTTTCCCCTATGCAATAGTGCGACCCCCCTTACTTGTGAAGTATCTACCGGCTACGGTTTCTGCGATCTGTGGAGGAATATGCGCATCCATTATGCTATCCTTTCGGTGAAATGAACACAATACTAAAGAACGGCGTGTACCGTATAAAGCAGATTGTATGCTTGTCAACAAAAAACCCGCTCTGGTGCGGGATGTCTATTTTTTGCAAATTGAAAAGATTGAGAGGGGTGGTGAGAAGTGTGAAGCGGATGGGTGGCTTGGGAGCCGGATGGGGGGGTTGTTGGGAAAGTTGATGGATGGGATTCTGCTCTCACACTTGGTAAGTTCAGAATGCCATCCACTACCTTATACCCGTATCCCCTTTATGCTTCAGTTCTCTCTCTCAATCTTGAAAGTAGTATAGCAGTTTTAATTTGTGTGTCAAGAGTGTTTATATTTAGCTGATATCAGCGTATTTCAATGTATGCGGATGGAGTAAAGATGGTTGGATGTTTGAGTTATCCACAGATACTGCTCATATCTCTGCAAAATTTTTTCTTTTTCTTTGGTGTAATAATCCCGATAATTGTGCATGCCGTCCTTTATGCTTCCGACAATTGAGCAACAGCACCTCATGGGACAACAATAAGCTCTATTATTTCTTTTATTGCAGGTAATGAATATTCATTACGTTCAACTCGTACCATTTCTTATCCTCTACCACTTTTTCCTGCCGTTCAATCCATGGATTCCAATCAAACTCTTCCTTTGATTTTGCTTCGCCTTCGCGAGCTAAATAACCAACCGGCTCTCGGAGTTTTCCTTGCTGCTGATACTGCCGTATCAAGCCAAGGACATCCGGTGATAACATGGTCATTTCGAACAATCGTAGACGCGCCCCATCCCCCTGTGCAAGCACAATATTCGTACGCATGATAGTTTGTTCAACCGGAAAAATGGTTACCAGCGCGTACATCCAAATAAAGAGAAAGGCAAGAAATTTTAAAATATCTGATCTTTGCTTCATCATGAGGCGCGATATAAGCCAGATGAAAACAACAGCGCAATAGAGAATCGCGTAAGAAGCAAAAAACTTCTCATAGCTGAAGCCGTAGTATGTAACATACATAGTCATGCGGTAGCCTGCTGAAATAAGCAACAATAATGAAGTTACGGTGAATGCACCTAATAGCTTTTGCAGCTGTGCTACGGTCTTTCTATAGGTAAAAAAGTAGATAGCAATATTGAGCAATGATAAAAACAACAACTGCCAGAACCCGCTTTTAACAAGATCTTCCGTTTCCTTAAAATCAAAGGGCAGAGTGCCAACCCATAATCTATGCACCTGTACCCATAAAAAAAGTATGTACAGCACCAAAATACCTCCTAAAACAATGCCCGACACGATGGTATCGATATTGGTGTTCTGTTTTTCTTTTTCCTTATAATGAAAGTCCCTACTCCATGCACGGAGTACTGCTGCAAGTACCACAGAAAGAACGGCGAGCGCAATGAGTTTATAGATGCATAGCGGGGAAATGAACTGCTTGATCAACTGGTACAGATGCTGCATTTTTTCAGCAAAGATGGTATCAGCTGCAGATAAAAGAGGAATAACGATGGTAAATGCGAGTGCAAAAAACAAGATGAGCCCCATGAGAATTCTTGCCGCAATACGCTGCTTTGCTTTTCTTGCAGGAAGAATGAGATTGACATAACTTGAACATACGACACGTATATCCTTAAAGAAAGAAAACAACCGTCCGATGACCTTGAGGATAAACTCAAAATCCCAAGGTTTGGTTTTTTTGTCCGGAAGGACTGCTTGGTTATAAAAGATGACAAAGCTGATAGGCAGCACGAGAAAATTGGTCATTTTGAGGAACAAGTTGTCATAAAAGGCGTAGCTCGCCATAATCAAAGCGATCGGGATGATCCATGCAAAATCAGAACGGGAATATCGTCCTTTTTTACGGAGCGTCCAAACAAACAGCCATAAGCATAACGCTAAGAAAACACTCGCGTTAATTCCCAAAGCAAAAATACCACGCTCAAAAAAATTCCATAAAAAAACAATCCCATAGAATGCTAACCCGGCACAAAGTGCCAGTTGCATTATTGTGCTTTTACTTAAGTCTTCAGTTTTTGCTATTGCAGCAGTGTGCTTCATATAAGTTTCGTGAGGATAAAACGCTATGGGTCAAAAAAGTCGTTGCCGCTTTCCGATGATCTTACGCCGATTGCATACGTTGACAAAAAATTTGAGGAACGCCAGGACGGATTAAAAGATCGGCTGATCACCGAATAGGTGCAAAGCGCGCTGGATGGTATTAGAACACACAAACCGAGCAATAAGCTCGGCTCCTGTGTTCTTGGCAGGGGTGGAGGGAATCGAACCCCCAGTTCGGGTTTTGGAGACCCGTGGTTTACCATTAACCGACACCCCCTTGAACCCGGATCGTTGTGCAAGTATCGTATCGTTATTTCGTTTCCTTGTGCAAGGTGTGCTTCCCGCAGGCAGCGCAATGCTTTTTGAGCTCAATACGATCTTTGAGCTTTTTTTTGTTCTTGCGGGAAAAATAGTTGATGTTCTTGCACACGGTACACTCAAGCTTCATGAGATTGTCTTGGGACATACGTTTCAATGACGATGACGGTAACTCTAACGATGACACCGGTTACGAATTAACGGTCAATGGTCACATGTTAATTGTTCTATATGGAGCCGGGAACAGGATTTGAACCTGCGACCCACGGTTTACAAAACCGTTGCTCTACCACTGAGCTATCCCGGCATCAATAAAAAACCGTGAGATAAAAACATCGGCAGGTTTCCCCTACCGACACAGTATACATAAAATTTTCCCGTGCGTCAATCCTAGTGAAATACGGTAAAACCGTTATTTTGCTTTGCAAATATTTTACAGGATCAATGACTAAAAAGGCGTACCAAAGACATATAAAGCCAGTACGGCATGCACCGCAACCGACCCGAAAAACAGCCACCGGCACCAGCGGTGATATTTATAGAACCAGCGAAACCACGACCATTGCATAGCACGCGCCGCATAGTTTCCTCCGATACATCGGCAGGAAAAAATAGTAGCAACACGCCCAAGATATTCAGTATGCCGGTGATAAAAATGACCGTCGTCATAAATATAAGTATAGCGTTTTATTGAAATTATGGCAAAAAAAGTTCTTCGTATTTCACGCGGCGCTATTTTTAAAAGGAAGAGGGGCTTTTTTTGTTAATTATTACCATGCCACCCTATTGATTTAATCAATGCTATGATTTCGGGAAACGTTTCTTGATTGAAGTGCTCTCTATGCTCAAAAACAACCGTTTCCGCGTTGGGTAAAGCTTGTTGGTATTTCTTCAGGTGCGTAAATGGAACAACCGGATCGTCTTTACTGTGTATTAAATAGATTTTACCGCTTTGCTCTGTAAATTTTGCCAACGATGAAGGTAGGGCAAAATCCGCAAGCGACTCTCCGCTCTCAAGTTCACCTCCGTCATCAAAAGGAGGCGCTACAAGCATAGTGGCTATAACTCTTTTTGGGAAAATATTTTCGGAAAGATACTTCGCGAGAAAAATTCCGCCAAGAGAATGTCCAACGAGCACAACATTGTCGTTGAGTAAGTTAGCTATTCTCTCAAACCAAAGTTTCCATTCCTCGTAGTGCGCGTTCATGCCATTGGGCATGCGCGGTACGAGAATTTCATAATCATCACCAAGTTCCGATGGCAATGTATCTTTCCATTCTTTGCGCAGTCGCAGTTTTTCAATACTTATTTTCTTGTTCTTAAGATACGAGATGTAATCCTCGTATGTCTTAAAACTTGTTCCTCCGTGAATGACGACAACCTGTTTTTTCATAATGCCTGTCCTTTTAACAAACTCGTATAAACCGATTTGATATTTTCAGTATTCTTGTCCAATACAACTATAAGATCAATATCGCTTGATGGATTCATTCTTGTTGCAGTTATACCAGTAGAAAAAATGCCTTTCACCCTTGGTGATGTTTTGAGTTTTTCTATAAGTTTCTCAAGCGATGCATACATAATAATTTTTGCTAAAATAGTTTCGAACGTGCTTATAAAGCCGCAAACCAAAATCTGACTTTCGGAAAATTGACCGACTTTTTTATTGGCGACGCAGAGTGTCGCCCACCTTCTGGCTTTGAAAAAGCCGTCTTGTTTTGTAGTGGTGGGCCGGGCAGGATTCGAACCTGCGAAGGCGTATGCCAGCAGATTTACAGTCTGCTCTCGTTGACCGCTTGAGTACCGACCCTGGAGCCGTCGTCGGGGGTTGAACCCGAGACCTCATCCTTACCATGGATGCGCTCTACCAACTGAGCTACGACGGCATGATACTACGATGATTTACTACTTTTGCATTTCATGAATTCTCTGTGCCAGTTCTGCAAGTTTTTGATTTTCCGGATTCACCTCTTCCAGCCGTTCATACGCTTTTTGCGCTTCCGCAAAATCCCCTACCAGTATACTGATTTCCGCCAGCTCGTCAAGATAATGCGGGTTGTGCGGTTCAAGTGCAACCACCTGTTGCAGATACTTTTTGCGCAATGCATGTTCACCCAGTTTACCGCAGACATCCGCCAAATCGGCAAGCGCGCGTGTGTGATACTGCTCCACATCCACCACCTTTTCCAAATCCTCTTTGGCTTCAGAGAAATTGCCCATTTTCTGCTGCACTTCCCCAAGGTGAAAATATGCTCCCGGATCCGTTCCTCGCGCCAGTTTAATGATGTGGAGATATGTTTGCTTCGCCAACTCATAGTCTTTGCGCGCTTCATACACTGCGCCAAGCCCGCGATACGCTTCAAGGAGCGTCCCGTCTATACCCAGCGCTTCCACATAGGAGTCCTCGGCTTTTTCAAAATCATCCTGCTGTGTATACGCTTGCGCTTTATCCAAAAGATTGTGTACCTTGTCCCGCACTTGTTCGGTAGACTTCGGCTCCATTTTCACGCGCGTACGTTCATGGCGGCGCACTCGTTCAATGCGCACAATCTTTTCATACCGATCATAAAACGATTTTTTGATCGCGTGCCAAATGGGACGCAATAAGTTTCCGAGAGCTCCGAACTTTTCCAGCATGCCACGCTCAAGCCGTTCTGTTAAAATACGCTTTTTGGTGCGCCTCTGCCGCTCTTGTGGCATACGTTCCACATCCAGTGAAACGAGATCGGGAAATTTACGTATAACAACCGCTCCAACCAGTATGACACCGGCGATCATGATAACTAATGCAAGAATATCGTAAGGCATGGTAAACAACTCTTAACAAGTATGCGTTTGCGCGTAGCGAGGAGTTAGACGAGAGCTTGGATCATGGAGGAAAATGTTTCCGCTTTGAGGCTGGCGCCGCCCACTAAGACGCCATGAACATCGGGCTGCCGCAAGAATGAGGTGATGTTCGCCGCATCAACGCTTCCTCCATAGAGCACCCGGATAGCGGATGCCGAATTATACTCCGTAAACAGATCAACCGCAACCTGCCGAATCACTTCGGCGGTGTACTGCGCTTCCTCCGGTTCCACCGCCTGCCCCGATCCTATGACCCAGACCGGTTCATACGCGATGTAAAGTTTTGCGGCGGAAGAAATGGCAATACCCTCCAAAGCGCTCCGCACCTGTTCCGCAATCACGTGATCCTTCAATCCCTCCTGCCGCTCCTGAAACTTTTCTCCGACACAGAGAATTGGCGTAAGTCCCGCCGCAATTGCCGCCGCAACCTTTTTACGCACCATCGCGTCCGTTTCTCCCGCGATATTTCTTCTTTCTGAATGACCGATAATCACATGCGTACAGCCGACCTCTTGCAGCATCCCTGCCGCCACCTCTCCCGTATACGCCCCGTGCGTCTCCCAAAACATATCTTGGGCCCCCAGGGCGATTTTACTCCCTGCAAGTACCTGCCCAACGGGAAGAAGCGCCGGAAAGGAAGGGCAGAGTACCACCGCGTGTCCCGTAATACTGCGGAGATCTCGGGAAAGTTTTTTTGCAAGGTCCACGCTCTCCTTGAGTGATAAACTCATTTTCCAGTTCGCAATAATTGTTTTAGGCATACGGTTGCTTCATAAAGAAATGAGATGAAATATGCCGAGTGTTACCCCCGCGACAATGCCGCCTGATATGCACAAACCTACAAGCAACGAAAGTACGGCGCGATACCGTGGAATATCAAAAAGATACGCGGCTACCGCACCCGTCCACGCTCCGGTTACGGGCAAGGGAATTGCGACAAATACCGCAAGTGCCGCTTCTCCCCAGCGTTCATATTTTTGCGTAAACTTGTTTCTCGTACGCGCAAAAAGCCAGGGCAAGAGCCGGTTGCAAAGACGAGATTTTTTCCGCAACAACCGCGACACCGGATCAAGCACATAGAGCAGCACAACCCCTGGAATAATATTCCCGAAAACAGTCAGTGCGATCGCGCGTACTACCGGCATATGATAGTACGTGAGCGCAAGCGGAAGCGCTCCGCGCAATTCGGTCAGGGGTAGCATGGAGAGCAGGAAAACGGAGAGTTCGGGTGGTAGATGCATAGTAGTGGAGGTTCGCAGCCGACAGTACGCGGTTCGGGATATCGTCATGCGTGAAAGAGGTGTATGTTCACGGCATGCACCAGAACTGCTCACTCCATACCGCATAGTTCCAGTATACTGTATTTACCGTATTGCTTCAACGCCATACGTGAGTGCCGTCCACAAGAGACTCTTCACCTCTTGCATGCGCGACTCTTTTGATTCGCTTCCCAATACAATCGCGATTATGGGTTGAGTATGATCGCCGCTGGTAACCGCGGACACGAGGCAATATCCCGCTTCATCCAGATAGCCGGTTTTGCCACCCATGAACGTATAGGGATCTTCCTGTAAAAAACTGTCCGTAAGCCAGTCGGTCGCGAGCAGATGTTCTTGCCTTCCGGTATTGAGTACGGTGAGCGTTGTTTCAGGTTTGCGCAATATGGCCAAGAGCTCATTATGCCGCAACACCTCACCATAGAGTTTTCCGATATCTCTGACTGAAGCGATATTGGCGGGATCCAATCCCGTAGGATCGGTAAAATGTGCCGTAACCATGCCCAAGTTTTCCGCAACCGCATTCATGCGTGCCACAAAAGCATCTCGGTGCGGCTCAACCGATCTCGCTAGTAGCGTGATGGCGGAATTATCTGATGCAACCAGCGATGCCTCCAACAACTCCTCCCTTGAGAGTTGTTCGCCAGAGCCGAAATAGATGCGCCCACCGGCAACTATGTCGTCACCGGTAAATGCAATGCGCACAGACAAATCCGGATTATAGGAGAGTACCGTGAGGACGGCCATGAGTTTGGTGATACTTGCAATAGGACGCGGCTCATCACTGCGGCGCTCCAAGGACCACGTGTCGTTTTCCATGTCATACACGCCTTGCGCCCATGCCGTTGTTTCGACATCAAGCACCCGCACGCGAGGTGCGGGTTGGGTTGCAATTTGGATTTGCGCGGGAATCACTGAGATGTTTTCTTGCCAGGAGCGCCACATCAATGCGAGAAAAGGAAGAAAGAGTTCAAACATGTATCTTGGAGTTTAGTGTATGCCAGGTAGGTGTAGTGAATATATTATTGCACAGCGGTTGCATCCTCAAGTTCCTGCGCTGCGTGTGCGGCATGCAGTTGTGTGTAATCCGGAAGTTCGCGTGTATGCGCAACGCCAAGATAGCGCAAAAATTCTGTTGTGATGCGATATACGATGTTCCCCTGCTCGTCCTTTTCTTCCTCTATCAGTCCGCGCATAAGCAAGCTACGCAAAATCATTCCGCAATTGACACCGCGAATTTCTTCTATCGCCGCTTTGGTAATCGGCCCGCGGTACGCAACTACGGTCAGCGTTTCAAGCGACGGTCGGGTGAATTCTCCAGTCAGCTCCTCTTTCAGGAACTTCTTGACAAGATTCGCATTTCGGGGAGTGCTTGCCAGTTGCACCTGCGTGTCGGTTTCCAAGAGCACGAGACCGCTATCTTGTGCCGCATATTTTTCTTTGAGTAAAGCAAGAGCCTCCTGCACCTCTTGTTTATCCCTAGCGCACGCAGAAGCCAGCTGTGCGACCGTAAGAGGCTTTGCTGAAGCAAAGAGCATACTTTCAATTTGGGAAATAAGGCTCATAGAATGGAGGTGAGAATATAAAATGCTGGAAGAGAACGATGCTACATCTTCACGATGGTAATGGAGGTAAAATTACCTCCCTGTTGGACGCGCACCATCCGTTGCTTGACCAGCTCCAACAGCGCCAAAAAACTCACAACCAACTCCAGTGTATCCCGGCGGTCTTTCAGTATTTCCTCAAAAGCAACGCTTGCTTTTTCCATGACATGTTTTTTTATTTCCGCTATTTTCTCGTGAATATGGATCGTGCGTAAAATTACCTGTTGAGGTAACAGGGTGAGTTTCGGCTGGCGTTGCAGGAGCGCGTGGTAGATGTCCGCAAGTTTTTTTGTGGTTACAGACGCGGGTGGCGCAAAACGCACTTCAAGCGTTGTAGTTTGTATTCCCCGAAAATGTGCAAATGTTTTTCGCGAAATGCGCTTGTACAGTTTTTTTGCCGCTTCAAAGTAGAGTTTGTACATCTTGAGCTGAGCCTCAAGATCCGCTTCATCTTCCTCCCAGGTTAAATAGGGCAATAACGCCTGTGATTTAAGATACACCAGACGCGTGGCAACCACCAAAAAATCCGCCAAGAGTTCCGGATAGGTTTCTGCAACTTTTTCTATTTCTTTGAGATACCGTTCGGTCACTTGCGCGAGCGCAATCGTGGTGATGTCCATTTTTTCTCCCTGGATAAGCTGTAAGAGCAGGGCCATCGGACCATCAAACGGCTCAAGGTGGAGTTCAAAAGATTTTTGCATGACGGTCATAAAAATTCAACAGCGCACCGCTTCTTTGCGGAAATATAGAGAAATCGCGGTATGTGCTTTCCCTCAACTGCAACTTCTTCCAAAAACACAGGTGATGGCCGAGTCCAGATTTGTCCTGCACCATACCATGATTTATAGATCACCATATCTTCGAGTGTTTCACGGTGTTTAACCACGCCTAACACTTCGTAGTGTTTGCCCAGGTAATGCTTGTAGGTGTCTCCGGGTAATTTTTCCTTATGCATTGATCTTCTTCTTGAGTAGAGAAATCCCTAATTCCTTTACCGTTGTGGGATCAGGGTCGGACGGAGCTCCCAACATCGTATCTTCCGCACGGCTATTTTTCGGGAAGGCGATCACGTCGCGTACCGACGTCGCTTCCTGGAATAGCATGACCAGCCGATCAATGCCTAAGGCCGTACCGCCATGCGGGGGGACGCCGTAGCGAAATGCCTCCAATAAATGTCCAAATCGCGCTTGCGCCTGTGCAGAAGATATGCCTAAAATTTCAAATTGTTTCGCCTGTAAATCTCCCTGGTGGATGCGCATACCACCACCTCCCAACTCAACGCCATTCAATACGATGTCCGACTGCTGAGCGAGTACGCGCAACGGATCCATATCCAATAGTGGCAGGTCTTCATCCCGTGGACGGGTAAACGGATGGTGCGCCGAGGCAATTTCCCCCGTTTCTTCACCCCTCACAAACAGCGGAAAATTCGTTATCCACGCATACGCAAGCAGGTTCGGATCGCGTAGCCCCAGTTTATCGGCACACGCCAAACGCACTGCCCCCAAGCTTTCCGCAACAACCGTTTCGCCATCAGCACCAAAGAAAATAATATCGCCTTTTTTTGCACCCGTTGCTTTGAGTAGAGATTGCTGTTCCACATCAGTAAGAAACTTCACTATGGGTGATTTGAGCTCGTCTGCAACGATGATATACGCCAACCCCTTCGCGCCGTGTATCTTTGCCGCTTCTGCCAGCTCATCAATTTCTTTGCGGGAAAATTTCGCGCCATCGGCAATAGTGAGTGCGCGCACTACTCCTTTGTTGGCAAGCGCATGAGAAAAAACGGTAAACCCCGAACCCCGCACGATATCGCTTACGTCCACGATCTCCAGATCAAAACGCAAGTCCGGTTTGTCCGATCCATATTTCAACATCGCTTCATGCCAGGTGAGGCGCGTGAAAGGCACCGCGGCAATTTTCTTATGCGGTAAAAATTTTGTACTTAACTTGATGAGCAGTTTTTCTACGATCTGCCGGATGTCCTCTTCTTCGCAGAAGCTCATTTCAATATCAAGCTGTGTAAATTCCGGCTGGCGATCCGCGCGCAAGTCTTCATCGCGAAAACAGCGCGCGATCTGAAAATACTTGTCCAATCCACCAACCATGCACAGCTGTTTCAACTGCTGGGGACTTTGCGGCAATACATACACCTTCCCCCGATGAAGGCGCGAGGGTACGATATATTCGCGCGACCCCTCTGGCGTACCCTTGATGAGTATCGGCGTCTCAATTTCCAAAAAACCTTCCTCGTGGAAATAATCACGCATTACTTTCACCATCTCATGGCGGCGGCGTAAATTTGTCTGCATGTGCGGCTGGCGCATATCCAGATACCGATATTGCAAACGCAGGTCTTCATTTACCGGTTTTTGCAGTTCGTGTTCCGCCTTAATCTCAAAGGGCGGCGTTGCCGACTTACTCAATACTTCAATTGCCGTTCCCTCCACTTCAATTTCCCCCGTTGCCAATTTTTTATTGACCATTTCTGCGGGTCTTGCCACAACCACACCTTCAATTTTGACCACGTCCTCGGGGCGCAAAACATCCGCCGCTTGCCAGGAAGCCTTATCTTTTTCGGGATCAAAGGTGCATTGGGTAAGCCCATAACGATCACGCAGGTCAATAAAAATAAGACTGCCGTGGTCGCGTCGGCGGTGTACCCAGCCGGTCAGGATAACGATCTTTTTAATATGTTTTTTGGTGAGCTCTCCGTTCGTGTGTGTGCGCAACATACAGGAGTAATCATAGCGTAGATTAGGGAGTTTTGCAATAAGAAGCGTCCCTATGCAAAAAATGAACCATCGCAAATCCCTACGGCACAGTTCCTGATAACAAAAATGCGTCTACGATGTCGTATATTTGACCTAAAGGGTTTTATAGGGGATAAAAAAAGGCTCTCGGGCGAGATGCCGTTACTAAGGTTCGGAGGGTATGCTAGAGAGACATGGTTTGAAACGTTGTACCGGCAGCTATAGCTTCCGCGAGCCACTTCTTCCCGTGACCTAGTTCTGTGTCAATTGGCACACCTTCCCAACATTGGCGGCATTTGCGCAGATGAGGATGTATCTTCGGGTCAGCGGAAAACATTGCGATTTTTCTTCTCACGAGCGACGCAACCAGCACACCGAGTTGCTTGGAGGTAACCACGCCTCGGTTAAAGAGATAGATCACCCCCAAGTACCCTCACCAGAGTTCTTTTGCACTTCTTGCATCACACGCCATGCGTTGCCGCCTTTGCCGATGATCCAACATCTTCCACAATCCAAACACGCGCGCGGTACATGCCGCTTGGCAGGACAAAATCACTGCGAGCTTTGCTGGAGTCACGCTTACGCGCTTCCACATAACGTATGGGGTAGCCGAACACATACTCCAGTTCCCGTCGAACTTCATTTCCCAACAAGAGGGATCCGCTTTCAATGCCAACCACCGCGTCAACCGTACGGTCATAAAAAAGCGTTTTGCAAGCTCCCATTTTATACGCTTCGCCATGCTCACCGCAATATACGCTCTTGCGGCATCGTCTTCCAAAATAAATTTTTTGTTGAAGTATAGGTCAGAATGCACCTGACCGATACCATCTTTTGGCGTGAGAGCAAAATGCCCTTTCTTGAGCGCTTCCGTGTCATATAGCCACTGTTCAAATTTTGTTGTGTGCGGCGACATAACCATCCCTTTCCGTATACAAGGTTTATGAAAAGATCGTCTACTTGTTTTTGCTAGAACAAGTTAGTACTATACCGAAAAGACGTGGTACTGTACAGAGGTTTTTCCGTATGGTAGAGCAAGTGTTGCACAATCACCGCCACGCATTGCTTGAGTGTTTGGGCGTCAATGTTCGGTTGCATATCATGTGCAAACAACTCCTGCAGCAGTGTGCGCGCGGGATTTGGCAAAGCATAGCGCGCGCGGGATATAACCGTACGTGCGCAAACGTCACACACATAACCCCCATGATCGCAATCAAAGTATGCCGAGTCTTTCGCGGTTTTGCAGATTATACAATACGTCAATTCCGGCTTGTAGCCCAGCTGCGCCAAAAGACGCCATATATAGACAAGAGCGATGCCTCCTTCGGGTGTTCGCCACCAGAAGTCGTCAGTTGACGCCGCATGCAAAGATGTATTCAGTTTATGCAACGCATCGGTGAGTTCATGATAGATATATCCATCGGGTTCTTCGGGTTTGATCAAGCGATATGTTGCCTCGCAGATAAACGACGCGCACGTGTAGGCCCGAAAATTGCGGCGCAGGTATTTGAACGGATTCACGAGTACCGCGCCCGCTATGTGGTCAAACACGCGGCCCTGCGCAATCATGACACGCACAAGGCTTAAGGGTTCAATATGCCCCGCCAATTTGCTGCACACCGCAAGCGCGCTGCGCGCCACCGCCTCCATTTTACCCCGTGTTTCCGTATACAACAACACACGCCGATCTTTCTCGCGAAAAGTGTCGTGGCGCAAAACAATAGTATTGGTAGTGAGATAGGAGGGCATACATGAAAAAATCCTACAGCGAATTTCTACATTCCAAACACATGCCAACGATCAAAAATGTCCGTGCGCAACGCAGTCATTTTGGTATGAAGAGTGCATGTTGTAGTGCGCCAAAACCTGTGGGCAGGTTTAGAGCTAGACTCCCGTATTGAGTTGCCAGTCAAGATAATTCTGTAAAATGACCATGGCAGCAAGTTCGTCGCGTCCCGCGCCCTGTTGACTTCTCTCCCGTATCAGTGCGTCCGCGGCTTTGCTCGTCAGCCGTTCATCAAAAAAAACAACCTGGATACCGGCGTGCAGGTACAACTTTTTGCAAAATGTTTCAGCGTGTTTGGTTATGGAACGAAATTTCCCTTCTTTGGTTGTGGGCTTGCCTACCACGGCTTTTCCTATATGCTCCTCCATGATGATGCGGGTAATTGCGGCAAGCGCATCTTTTTCCGACTGGGAAGTAAGTGTGGTGAGAGGCAGTGCGAGTTTGGTCATATCATCACCTATCGCAAGTCCTATCCGTTTGGTGCCATAATCAATCCCCAGGTATTTCATATGGTGAGAATTTCTCCGCCGTTTTTTCCCACCGCAATCGTATGCTCAAAATGCGCCGCCAGACTACGATCCGCCGTTACAATGGTCCAGGCATCATCCAGAACGTTGAGATGATAATCACCAAGCGCCACCATGGGTTCAAGCGCTAAGACCATTCCTTTTTTTAAAGGAATTTCCGCGAAACGCCGATCAAAGTAATTAGGAATACGCGGATCCTCGTGTACCGCGTACCCGACGCCATGTCCAGCCAAGTCCCGAATGATGCCAAAGCCATGCGGCGTAATCACCGCTTCAATAGCTGCTGAAATATCCCCGATGTTCCCGCCAATCTTTGCCGCGGCAATCCCTGCAGCAAGCGATGCTTTGGTCACCTGGAGCAGTTCTTGTGTTTTTTTTGGAATAGCGCCAACCGGAACCGTACGCGCCATGTCAGTGTAGAGTGACTTCATTCCTTTTTTCCCCATTGGCCAGCGCATACCGATATCAATGCCAATGATATTGCCTTTGCGCAACGTTTTTCCGGGAATTGCCGGACCATGCACCACCGCTTCATTTATGGAGGTGCAGAGCGCGGTGGGAAACGGCACTTCGTCATCATGGCTTTTATAACCTTTAAAAGAAGGTTCTCCTCCCAAT
>Ga0210039_1001750_pt1 | contig 19321 bp, 19 predicted proteins | sample CryGeyCG2114_250_3_FD_185460 | JGI IMG/M metagenome (GOLD analysis project Ga0210039, IMG submission 185460) | Groundwater microbial communities from aquifer - Crystal Geyser CG17_big_fil_post_rev_8/21/14_2.50 (SPAdes) (version 2) | ecosystem: Environmental > Aquatic > Deep subsurface >...
TGAGATCTATCCGGAGCGGCTGCAAATCACCGCCATCAGGGGATCGGATGGCGATATCGCACACTACTGCGCTGTCTATGCGGATATCAGCGAGCAGATCTCGCTGGAAGGGCAGTTGCTGCAGTCGCAGAAGATGGAGGCGGTCGGTACACTGGTCGGCGGCATCGCCCACGATTTTAATAATATGCTGGCAGCCATCACCGGCGGCCTCTATCTGGTCAGGCTCGATGCGGAAGGCTTGCCGGATATTGCCGGCCAGATAGAAGATGTGGAAAAGCAGTGTTTTCGCGCGGCGGATCTGATTGCCCAGCTGCTGATTTTTGCGCGCAAGGGCATTGTTCATATTGCCCCGTTCAATTTGACCGCCTTTCTCAAGGAGGCACTCAAGCTGATCCGCATCTCCGTGCCTGCCAATATCGATCTGGCGGATCAGATATGCAGTGAGGCTCTGTATATCCGCGGTGATGCGACGCAGGTACAACAGATTCTGATGAATCTGGTTGGTAATGCCCGGGATGCGATTGTCTATGCCGAGCAGCCCGCCATCACCGTTTCACTCTCCGCATTCGAGGCCGGGCAGGCGTTTCTGCTGCGGCACCCGGAAGTGGATAGCAGGCATTTTGCCCGACTCAGCGTCACGGATAATGGTTTTGGTATTCCCGCGCTGAACCTGAAGCACCTGTTCGAACCCTACTTTACCACCAAGCCTGTGGGCAAAGGCAGCGGTCTGGGACTGGCGATGGTCTTTGGCGCGGTACAGACCCACCGTGGTGCGATTGATGTGGAGAGCCGGGTCAATGAGGGGAGCACCTTTCACATCTACCTGCCACTCTGTCAGGACGGGGCGACAATGCCTGCAGATGAAGCGATTGAACCTGTCGAGCGTGGCCGGGGAGAGACCATACTGCTGGTGGATGATGAGGCCGCGGTACGTACTGTCATGAGCAAGCTGTTGCATGTGCAGGGCTATAAGGTGATTGAGGCGGGCGACGGAGAGCAGGCTCTGGCGCTGTTCAGGGAGCAGCAGGCCGACATCGATCTGGTGATTCTGGATATTATCATGCCCAATATGGGGGGGCTGCCAGCGGCCCGGGAGATGCGCAAGCTCTGCCCGGAAATGCCGATCATCTTTTTCACCGGCTATGGTGTGGAGCATGTGCTCAGCGAGGCGGATCGCCTGCCCGGCACCATAGCACTGTGTAAGCCGGTGCCTGTGCAGGAACTCAACCGCAATATTCGCGCCATGCTCTCATCTGCGCCGAAGGGTGGCTGAGCCTTGACGGGAAAAACAGGCAGCGCAGGCGATTTTCGCCAGCAGACTGCAACAGGTGACTGTTTACCGGATCTTTCCACACCGGATACGCGCAACCTGATCCATGAGTTGCGCAGCCACCAGATCGAACTGGAGATGCAGAACGAAGCGTTGCGGCAGGCCGAGCGCGCGCTGACCGATGCGCGGGATCAAATGACCGATCTGTTTGATTTTGCTCCTGTCGGCTATGCCAGCATCAGCGACAAGGGGATCATCCGGCAGGTTAATCTCAGGCTGGCTGATATGCTCGGTCTGGATCGCCGTGCGCTGATTCAGCAGCGTTTTTCATCTTTTGTTGCGCCGCAGGATTGCGATCAATGGTACCGGCATATTGTTCAGCTGCTCAGGCAGCATAGCCGGGGAGCCTGCGAGATATCGCTGATGCGCCGCGACGGATCGATGCTGTTCACCCGGATGGACTGTCTACGCACGTATGATGATGGCCAGGTGACAGTACGTATCGCCATTACCGATATCAGTGAACGTCATAGAGCCGAGCAGGAGTTGATCCAACAGGAGGCTCAGTACCGTCGTCTGTTTGAAAATATGGTGGATATTTATTATAACACCGATATGAGCGGCCATATAGCATTTGTCAGTCCCTCCTGCCTGCCTCAAACAGGTTATACGCAGGAGGAACTTCTGGGCAGGCCTATGTCCGATTTTTATGCCGATCCGGTGCAACGCAAGCAGCTGCTCGATCTGTTGCAACAGCAGGGGCAGGTGAATGATTTCGAGGTCAGGTTGGTGCATAAGGACGGCTCGCCCCGAACGGCATCGGTCTCCAGCTATTTGCTGTTCGATGCAGACAAACAGGCGATCGGAGTGGAGGGCATTGTACGCAACATCACCGCGCGCAAGCAGGCCGAGGAGGCGCTCCGCTTGAGTGAGGAGAGGCTGAATCTGGCGCAGCGTCTGGCCCATATCGGGCACTGGGAGCTGGATATGGCGACGGGTCGCTTGCAGTGGTCCGATGAGGTGTTTCGCCTCTTCGAGGTAGATCCGGAGCAGTTCGCGGCCTCTTACGAGGCATTTCTGGCTATGGTACATCCGCAAGAGCGTGAACTGCTGGATAGCACCTACAAACACTCATTGCAGACACGCAGGCCCTATAGCATTGAACACCGCCTGTTGTTTGCGGACGGGCGAATCAAATGGGTTCATGAGCAATGTGAATCAACATTTGCCCCGGATGGTACACCACTGAGCTCTATCGGCACGGTGCAGGATATCACCGTTGAGAAGCAGGCCGAGCAGGCGCGGGATCTGCTTTTGCAGCAGAACCGTGCGCTGATGCGGCAGTTGATGCAGGTGCAGGAAGAGGAGCGTCGTCTGCTGGCACGTGACCTGCATGATGAGCTGGGCCAGTTATTGACCAGTATTGATGCGCGCGCGGAGTATATTGTCAAACATGCGGAGGATCGGCGCCTGCGCAGCATTGCCGAAGAGATCGTACGTGATACCAGAGCATCGTTTGATGCCAGCCATGCCACGCTGTTGCGCTTGCGCCCGGCGACTCTGGATGCGCTGGGTCTTGCTGCCGCGCTGACGGAACTGACGGGGCAGTGGAACAAACAGGGTATTATTGATTGTCCGTTGCGCATAGATGGGGAGATAGACCGGCTGGGTGAGATGCATGCCATTACCATCTACCGGCTGGTACAGGAGGCTCTGACCAATGCCTTTCGCCATGGCAAGGCGAAGCGGGTGGAGGTTGTGGTCAGGATTGTACCGGCACATGCTGCGCGCGCCGCACAGGTTCAGGTTGAAATCAGCGATAACGGCCAAGGCATGCAAGATCCGCAGCTGCATGCCGGTATGGGTATTATCGGTATGCGCGAACGGGTGCACGCGCTGGGCGGCACTTTCCTGCTGACGCATGTGCCCGGTGACGGTGTGCGTGTTGAGGTCCTGATGCCGCTGGATGACAAGCCGTGAGTGCCAATCAGATGATTCGTGTGCAGCTGGTGGATGATCATGAAGTTGTGCGCATCGGCTTCCGCTACCTGTTGGAAGGGGATGCCGGGATGCAGGTGGTGGTTGAATCGGAGACGGGCAAACAGGCCTGTAAGGATTATGATGCCCTGCTCCCCGATGTCGTGATTATGGATGTTTCCCTGCCTGATATCAGCGGCATTGAGAGTATGCGACGTATCCTGCTTAAACACCCCCGGGCACGCATCCTGATGCTCAGCATGCATGCCGGCATGGTGGCCGAGCGCGCCATGCAACTGGGCGCGTACGGCTTTATCTGTAAACGCAGCGGCGCAAGGCTGCTGATCTCAGCCATCCGCAAGGTGATGGCGGGAGGGCGCTATCTCGATGTGGAGGCGGGGGTGAAGCTGCCTGCTGATAAGGGCAGCAGTGAACAGGAGAAATCACTGACCTCATCCCTGACCAGAAGGGAGCTGGAGATATGCATATTGCTGACCGAGGGGCTGAGTGTAATTGATGTTGCAGGCAGACTGCATCTGAGTGAGAAGACCGTTTACACCCACCGCAAGCACATCATGGATAAACTGGGTGCCGCGACATCTGTTGAGTTATCACAGGTCGCGGCCCGCATGGGCATTCTTGTTTAACTGACGCCTGTTCAGCACCTGTCATGAAAAGACTCTTCGCGGCTTGGCGGGGAAGGTGTGATGCATTGCCTTGCAGAAGGTAGTCATGCTCCGGAGTCATAAGCTATTCACCATGAAGGAGACGAAGGAAAGAGATAAGAGCAGGCGGGCGTTGTGGCTACAGATTCCTTTGCACCTTTGTGTGAAAGTCAAAAGCTGGAACCGGCCGCTCCTGCGCAGAATGAGAATGGCGTAGCCAGAGAAGCTCCCCTGGGGCGTGTGCATCCTGCACGTCACAGAACAAGTGCTCCCCGACGCGCGACAGGGACCTGTAAAAACGCAGATGAAAAGCAGGATAATGAAAGAGAGCGCCTGTCATTCACAGTGACTCGCTCGCGCCTGAATCCCAGGCTTGATCAGGGGCGTGCAGAGACGCTGTTCCTGTACTTTGTCTTTCCTCTGCGTCCTTTGCGTAGGTTGCGGTGCATGCCGTTGACCTTCACGCTTAACAGTGCAAACCCTGAACATAACGGGTGGCGGAATGACAAAAATCAGACTTATTCCTATATCGGCTCAGCATAGCGCTTATTAGCATTTCATTGTCGGCAGGTGTGAGGGGAGTGTTGTAATATTTGCTCAGTACGCTGCTCTGTGCGTGGCCGGACAACCCAATCAGGATGGTACTATGACGGGGATGGCAGCAAGCCCATTGATGCAAAGCAGGCGAGTACTTCTGGCCGATGATGACCATGCCTTTCGCATGATGCTCGGCAGGGTGATGGGTATCATTGGATTCGATGTAACCTATGCTGAGGATGGCAAAAGGGCGCTGACGCTGTTCGATCAGGCCGATGGCGCATTTGATCTGCTTATTACCGATATATGCATGCCGGAGATGAATGGCAATGATCTCATTAAGGCGATCCGCCAGCGTGCGTGATCACGCTATCCCGATCATCGCGATCACCGGTTTTGCCGAGCAGGAACTGCTGGGCGAGATTGCCTCCAGTAAAGCCACGCTGTTTGAGAAGCCGGTGAACTTCAAAGCCCTGAGAGCCCATGTCGATACGCTGAAGCTTATAGAGTGAGGATGCGCTAAGAAGCATGAAACGTGCTCTCTATGCTCAGAAACGGCCGCGCAACCATTGGCATCATTGCAGGCAAGGAGGATACGATGAGTGAAACAGGATTTTTCAGAGATCAGCATGATGATCTGCAAGCGTTGGCTTCGACGATGCTGGCGCATTTGCATGTTGATGAACTCTCAAAGGATGCAAGCAAGGTCAATCGCTTGCTCACCGAGTTGGCAAGTCAGTTGAAGGTGCATCTGATTATGGAAGATCATACACTTTATTCGAAGTTGCTGGAGCACAGGGACGAGCGCATCAGATCAACGGCAAGCCGGCTGTATGTTGAAATGGACAGTCTCGGAAAAGCTGTAGCTGCCCATAAGAAACAGTGGCCGAACGCCTTGCAGATCCAGAAGCATCCGGCTGAATTTATCGCTCAGACCAGAGCGATGATGGATCTGTTGATAAAGCGAATCGACATGGAAAACAGCGAGTTATACAAGCTCGTGGATGAGCTGTAAGCCGGCATGATGCAGCGGCAAGCGCCCGTGACCGCGCATGATCGGTTGCGGCAAAGATCAGAGTTATTCTGATACCGGTATGGCAGCGCCTCTTCTACAATCAGACCAGATGCATGGCGAAGGGCGATAGCTCGATCCATGGCTCTTGCGGTGCATCGATCCTGACAGGGGGAAAGGTCATGTCTGATATACCTATGCATATCAAGCAGGAGGAGCAGGGTGGTGTGCCGGCGGAAGAGCCTCCAGCATCTGTGCGCGCAGCCGCTCCGTTTGATGCGATGGACTGCAGCTTGAAACGTGCTCTTTGTGAGACTGAATGCAGGGCACGATGAACGCTCAGTTTAACTCCTGTCAGATCATGACCCGGCTGCCCCTGAAAAAATACCTGATCCTGGCTGCGGATGCTGTTACAGGGAATCAGATAGCGGCACTGCTGGAAGAGAGCGACTGGTGTGTGTATCTGGTTCACAGCGATAAACAGGCTTATCAGCGGGTGCTGCACGATCATATGGATCTGGTGATTGCCGATATTGATGCGGTAGATCTGGGCGGTCTGGCTGTGCTGATTTATTGTCACCATCACGAGCCTGCTGTTGCAACCGTTGCCATCACTCCGGTTAATGACGATTACCGGAAAAAACTGGCGCGTGAGCTGGGTGGATGCAGTGGCTTTTTCTACCTGCAATATGACAGCCTGAATATTAATCTCTGTGCTGGCGTGAAAACGCTGTTGGCCAGTGACAGGGAGAAGCAGGCTATGTACCGGCATGAGTAGACCCCTGCGTGTATTGCTCGTCGATGACGATGCTGCATTGCGCATGCTGCTGGCGGAGATCATCACCTCATTCGGATGTGACGTCACAGTGGCTGACAATGGCAAAAGCGCGCTGGCGTTGTTCGGTCAGGATCATGGAGCGTTTGATCTGTTGATTACCGATGTTTGCATGCCTGAGATGAACGGTCGCGATCTGATACAAGCTATTCGCAGGCGGGATGAGGTGCTGCCGATCATCGTGATTAGCGGTTATGCCGACCTGCAACTACTGGATGAGATTAATTCCTCTCATGCCATGCTGCTTGAGAAACCGATCGATTTTCAGGCACTGGAGAGCTGTATTGATTCTATTCAACGTCACCGCGTACACCTGCAGGCAGGCAGGCCAAAAGGGGTGGTGAGTGCTGGAGTGATGGGACAGCAAGATCGATAGGGTTTCTGCTCAGGGGATAAATAGCCGCTTTTTTGCTAGGAGTGTTGTATGTTCGGGTGCAGAGCCCGCTCGATTGCCAGGCTGAGTGTGGCGATACGGAACGGCTTATCCAGAACTTCACAGCCGCTCTCATACAGTTCCGGTGAATTCGGGTGGGTCTGATCATAGGCCGTAATAAACAGGAACGGTACATCGTGACGGATCTTGCGGATGCGTCGAAATGTTTGCAGGCCGCTCATGCCGGGCATGATGATATCGCTGATGACCAGGCTGATTGTCTCCCTGTGCTGTGCAAAAATGCTGATGCCCTCTTCGCCGCTGGCGGCCGCCAGCGGCAGGTAACCCAGCTCGGAGAGTACCTCGCAACTGGATTCACGGTAGATCTCTTCATCATCAATAATCAGGATGGTTTCGCGATGTCCATGGGTGATGGCTTCGATACTGCTACGATTGATCTCCGGTTGCTGAACAGGCAGGTAGATGTGCACCGTCGTGCCGTTGCCCGGGCTGCTTTCCACATCAATACGGCCGCCCAGCTGGCGGATCTGGCCGTAAACCATCGGCAGACCGAGTCCGGTGCCCTTGCCGTTTTCCTTGGTGGTGAAAAAAGGTTCAAATACTCGTTCGCGCACATCTTCAGGCATGCCGCAGCCGTTGTCTGAGATGCACATATGCAACAGGGGACGGTCTGCAAGATCACGGAAGCGGCTGACGGAGGCATCGTTGCCCTCCATTCTGGATAGACGGATAGTGATGTGCGGGCGAGTGGTCTGACTTGTCGCATCAATAGCGTTATGCAGCAGTTGCATCAACGCCTCCTGCATTTTAATCGCATCTGCATGCACAAGCGGAGCCGGGTTGCCGTCAGCGCTATCCAGCTTCAGATCCAGTGTGATCTGCTCATCCAGAGTCGGCAAAACTCTGGCGTAGAACTGGCGAATGAACTCATGCATCTCGATCGGGCCGGGTGCAAGATTGCTTTGCAACGCAAAAGCCAGCATCTGTTCAATCATACTGGCGGCATGATCAATCAGTTGCTCAATGCGCTTGATGCGCTGTGGCGTCATCTCATGTTGCGGCTTTTGCCTGATCAGAAACAGGTTGCCGGTCATGCCGGCCAGAATATTATTGAATTCGTGGGCAATGCCGCCAACCAGCGTGGCTGTAGCCTTCATACGCAGATCCAGTTCGATTTTTTCCGACTGCTCTTTTTGACGCTGTTTGCGTCCGCTGATGTTATTGATAATGCCGTATACGCTTTCGACGAGCCCCTCGCTGCTATAGCAGATTATGACGGTTTCACCGAACCACTGCATGGTGTTATCCAGTCTTGCCTGATAGGCAAAGTCGATAGTGACCTCACGCTTCTCAATGGCCAGTTGCAGGCGCTGTAAATTGATACGCTGTTGTGCAGGAGAGTGTATCCACGACCAGAGCCGTGATTTTGCCAGAGTTGTGGCATCACTATGCAGCAGGGCATCAGCCTTGTCGGATATGCCGCTATAGCCAGAGCCATTATCCGACCACCAGAAGCAGCCGGGCAGGGCATCCATCATATTCAGGAACTGTGTTTTCATGACATTGTGTTGTTGCTGGAGTCTGTCGTACATGACCAGTGCCTGGGCAAATTCATCCGGCAGTCTGGCGACAAATTCAGCCGGGTGACTGCTCTCCATGGCACTGTGCAGCTGCTTGACTGGGCTAAGCAGCCTGCGATTGAGTACAAAATGCAGCGCCTTGATCGAAATCAGCAGCAGCACCATCATCAGGGCAAGCGTCAGTTTGGTCGCTGTGGAGAGAGACTGACCGATGCGCTCGCTGCTCTTGACCATGATCAGGCTGGCCGGATAGCCGTAGAGCTTGCGTGTGTAGAGATGCAGGTCCGGCGTAGTTGCAGCAATTTGATTGAGTCTTTCGAGTTGGTTCAATCCGGCGGGCAACTGTATCAGGCTGGCGTTTGTGGCGACCTGCTCGATGCCGACTGCACCAAGCACAGCCAGAGCCGCAATCGACGGGTCATGGGCATAGGCCTGCAGCTCCGCTGTAATCGCCTGTTGCTTGCCGCTGACCAGCAGCGGCGTCAGCTCAAGCATCTGCATATCCAGTTGCTGCTCAGCTTCCTTGTCGGTCAGGAATATCTCAATATCCTGAAAAAACGCATAAAAACAGAGACCGAGCAGCACAAAGAACGACACGCCCCACAGGGCGACGGTTTCAGTTAGCTGTTGTTTGAGTGAACTGCTGCTGGTCAGTTTCAATGCAATGCGGCCCCGTATTCAGCCGGGTTGCATCGCTATCGATCGCTGTCTCAATTGATTTCAACCAGACATTCGTCCGGATTGACTGTATCACCTATGGCGACATGAATGGCGGTGATGGTACCGGAAACAGGCGCATGCACCTGATTTTCCATCTTCATCGCTTCCACGGTCAGCACAGTGGCGCCAGCATCCACATGATCGCCAATGGCAAAATTGATGGCGACAATGCGACCAGGCATCGGTGTGGTAACATCGCTATCGCTGACCGCTTTCGGTCTGCGTGATCCCTTGGAGGCCTTGTTGACATCAATATTGCCATTCTGTGTAGGCACTACCTCGGTCAGCGTCTCAACGGTCACCTCTTCCAGCACATTATCCACCTTCACATAAAACGGGCGCAGATCATCGCTCTTGTGGCCGGAGCCTTCGATCTTGATGTGATACTGCTCGCCATGAATGGTGATGTTGAATTCGGTCGGAGCCAGTGACGGGGGATTAATGAACTCCGGTGTACCGCTCTCTTTTACAGGCGTATCCAGTGACTCAGGCTTGAACACACCGCATGCACGCTCTTCGAAAAATTCCAGAGCGATGGTCGGAAACAGTGCATAGGAGAGTACATCCTCGACCGATTTGGCCTTGTCGCCGATTTCGCGGGTCAGCGCATCCATCTCCGGTTTGAGCAGGTCGGCAGGGCGGATATCGACAGGCTCCTCATCGCCGATGGCCAGCTTGCGCACATCTTCATTGATCTCGCCGAGGGCGCGACCATAGAGCCCCTTCAGGTAGTCGCGCGTTTCATTGGTGATGACCTTGTACTTCTTGCCGGAAATCACATTCAGCACTGCCTGGGTACCGACAATCTGGCTGGTCGGGGTGACCAGCGGTGGATAACCGAAATCCTTGCGTACGCGCGGAATCTCATCGAGTACGGCATCCATCTTGTCCAGTTCACCCTGATCGCGCAGCTGATTGGCCAGATTGGAGATCATGCCGCCGGGAATCTGATTGACGAATACACGTGTATCCACGCCGGTGGAATCGGACTCGAAGCGGGAGTATTTTTTGCGTACTTCCTTGAAGTATGCGGCGATCTCCTGCAGCGCGACCAGATTCAGACCGGTGTCATATTCGGTGCCGGCAAAGGCTGCAACCATAGCTTCCGTCGGCGGGTGGCTGGTGCCGCCTGCAAGCGGGCTGATGGCCGTATCAATGATGTCGCAACCGGCATGCACAGCTTCCCACTGTACCATTTCGGCAACGCCGGCAGTGGCATGGGAGTGCAGATGCAGCGGAATGGCTACCTCTTTCTTCAGCGCCAGGATCAGCTCGCGTGTGGCAGTCGGGGTGAGCAGGCCCGCCATATCCTTGATGGCCAGCGTATCGCAGCCCATATCTTCAAAGCCTTTACCGAGATCGACCAGATATTCGAGGGTATGGACGGGACTGGTGGTATAGCAGATGGTGCCTTCAGCGTGTTTGCCGTTGGCCTTCACCTGATTGACCGCCGTGCGCACATTGCGCAGGTCGTTCATCGCATCAAAGACACGGAACACATCCACGCCATTGGCTGCGGCCATATCGACAAATTTCTTCACCACATCATCAGCATAATGGCGATAGCCGAGCAGGTTCTGGCCGCGCAGCAGCATCTGGATAGGTGTATTCGGCAACGCCTTGTTCAGCTCACGCAGGCGTACCCACGGACCCTCTTTCAGGTAGCGCAGGCAGGTATCGAATGTGGCACCGCCCCATGCCTCAATGGACCAGTAACCGATAGCATCCAGCTTTTCACAAATGGGCAGCATATCGTCCAGCCGCATGCGCGTGGCCAGCAGTGACTGATGTCCGTCACGCAGAGCCAGTTCGGTAATCGCCAGTTTTTTCTTTACATCATTCATTGTCTATACCTTCTCGGTTGTTATTGGTATTGGAATCAGGGCCGGACTGAATTGCAGCTGAATAATCAGAGGCCTGCATGCACGGCAATCGCCATGGCTACTGCGGCAGCGATATCTTCACGGCGCTCATAATCGTTGTAATCCAGCAGTTCAGGATGCTGATCCATGAAACCGGTATTAAATTCACCCTGCATAAATACATCGGATTCGGCGATGGCGCGGTAAAACGGCAGCGTGGTCTTCATACCGCGAATATCGTATTCGCCGAGTGCGCGCTGGGCACGCATGACAGTGTTTTTCCAGTCCAGTCCTGAAACAGTCAGTTTGGCACACATCGAGTCATAATAGGGCGGGATCTGATAACCTGCATAGACACAGCCATCGACGCGAACGCCCATGCCGCCGGGAGAGATGTAGCGGGTGATGCGCCCCGGCATGGGCAGGAAATTGTTTTTCGGGTCTTCCGCATTGACACGGAATTCGATGGCGAAGCCGCGGAAACTGAGGTTCGCCTGTGTAAATGGCAGTGGCTCACCGGCAGCAATGCAGATCTGCTGAGCGACAATATCCACACCTGTAATGGTTTCGGTGATGGTGTGCTCAACCTGCAGGCGGGTATTCATCTCCATGAACCAGAAGTTGTGATCCTTGTCGACGAGGAACTCAACGGTGCCGGCATTGACATAGCCGACCGCTTGCGCGGCCTTGACGGCGATCACACCCATGCTGGCGCGCAACGCCGGAGTAAGGAAGTTGCTTGGCGCAATTTCGATCAGCTTCTGGTTGCGTCGCTGGATGGAGCAGTCGCGCTCGAACAGGTGTACGGTATGACCATGCGTATCCGCAAGAATCTGGAACTCAATATGGTGCGGCTCAAGAATACACTTTTCCATGAACAGGATGTCGGAGCCGAAGGCGGCCATCGCCTCGCGCTGGGTGACAACATAATTTTCACGCAACTCATCATCGTCATCGCAGCGGCGGATGCCGCGCCCGCCGCCGCCGGCAGCGGCCTTGAGCATGACCGGATAGCCCATCGCATGCGCCTGAATCAGTGCATCTTCGATGTTTTCCAGTGCGCCGTCAGAGCCCGGAATGACAGGGATACCGGCGGCAATCATCGATTCGCGCGCCTTGGTCTTGCTGCCCATATCACGGATAGCATCGGGAGAGGGGCCGATATAGGCAAGGCCGGCATCGATGATGGCTCGTGCAAATTCATCATTTTCAGACAAAAAACCATAGCCAGGATGTACGGCATCACAACCGGTATCCAGAGCCACGCTGACAATACGGTGAATATTCAGATAGCTCTTGACCGGATCAGGCCCGATCATCACGGCGCGATCGGCTTTTTTCACATGCAGCGCATGAGCATCGGCTTCAGAATAAATGGCTACCGATTGGATACCCAGTTCACGGCATGAACGGATAATACGGATGGCACACTCACCACGGTTGGCTACCAGAATACGTTTAAACAAAGATGAACTCCTTCATGTTTGAGGGGGTGGAGCATAACGTCAGAGGCATGTTTGGGCAAACCGGGTGACGCTGTGAATGATGTCCCTGCGCAGTTTCAAGCGGAATTCAGCTGTAAAATACTGCTTCGCCCTGCACTGCCGCTGCCGGCGGTGGCTGCTATAGATCTGCAGGGATGCCGGGGTGCTGCCGCTGTTTATCTGGGTATTGGCCATGCACATTATTGGTAAGTGCTGCGCCATTGGCTGTTCGCTTTTCAGCTGAGGCTGCTATTGTGGCGATTGAAAAGCGTAATAATAAGAGAAGTGCGTCGTTATCAGCAACCTGAGGGCCGCAAATGAACGCAGACGCCGGCCCAGGTCGGGAGATGAGAGAACGATATCCGACACTTGGCATAAGCCTGATGGCGGGTGATGAAGGAGATTGAAATATGAAGCAGATGAGATTATTTATAAGCGCAGTGATGTTGCTTGCTGCCGGAGCAGTGACTGCCGGGGCGGCTGCGGCAGAGGAAGGGCCGTTGCTCAGGTTGCTCAAGCCGGCCAAGTTGCATACGGCAGCCGCAGCTTCCTCTGCAGTGGTGGAGATCATCTGGAAAGATGCAACCTGTGTATGGCTGGACAAGCAGTCTGTGTGGGTAAAGGTGCGCAATAACAAGGATGGTAAAACAGGCTGGATTCATCAGGATTACCTGGCGCCGGCAGTGACCTCTGCACAGTTCGCGCGCAAAATGCATGCGCGAGGCAAGGCTGGCTTATAGCGCAGGGGGAACTGGTTCAGGGGCGGATGATCACCGTTTCGTGCAGCCGTGTATGTTCGAACAGTTCAATGATGTCGCTATTGCGCATACGGATGCAGCCGTGAGATGCCGACTGGCCGATCTGCTCCTCGGCGTGGGTGCCGTGGATATAGATATAACGGGCGAATGTATCGACAGCGCCGCGCCGGTTTTTACCGGTTTCACAGCCGGCAAGCCGCAGTATCCGGCTCAGGATCCAGTCCCGTTCGGGGTCGTCATGTAAAGGATCGAAGATGGCAAAGGGCTGGCGCGCGCGAAAAGCGGTGAGTGGCGGTGCCTCTGCACCGATTCTGGCGGCGATCCGGTGACGCCCCAGCGGTGTTTGCAGGCTGTCACGCATGTTGCCTGTGCCCCGTGCTGCCGAGGAGATCGGATAGCTGTACCAGACGCCGCTTTGACGGCGATGATGGAGCAGTTGCTCTGCAATGCGGATCTCGATCATGCGGGTAATCTACCCTGTTGCTGTGCTGGCTGCATCCCTCTGACCATGATTTGCACAAAAGTACTTGAAAGCGCGCGCCGGCGCCCCTACAGAGGGGCGGACCCGAAAGAATGCGGGTGTGATGGTCTGTGGCGGGGGAGAGAGCCCCGTAGCGAATTTGAGGAGGATGGTTTGAGCGACACGCGGAATAAAGCCGATAAACAGAATAACCCCGAAGAGCTGGAGACAGATACGGTTGAAATCGTTGATGGTGACACGGTTACCGACGAAGTGGATGTGGTTGAGCAGTTGCGTCAGGAAAATGCCGAGTTGAAAGACAGGCTGCTGCGTACACATGCCGAGATGGAAAACCTGCGCAAGCGCGGCGAGCGGCAGGTGGAAGATGCGCACAAGTTCGGCATAGAGAAGTTTGCATCCGCTCTGCTGGATATTGTCGATAATCTGGAGCGGGCGCTTGCCGTGGAAGAGGGCAATGAGGTGGCTTTGCGCGAAGGGGTGCAACTGACACTGAACAGCTGGAATGACATGATGAAACGTTTTCATGTCGAGCGCATTGATGCGGTAGGTGAGCAGTTTGATCCGAACTGGCATGAGGCACTGACACAGCTGCCCAGCGATGAGCCGGAAGGCACTGTTGTTGCTCAGCATGTTGCGGGATACAGCCTGCACGGACGCCTGATTCGACCGGCCCGGGTGCTGGTCTCGAGCGGTCCGCAAAAATAAGAGATTGGAACCATGGGGTTGAAATCTCTTTTTTGGCGCCCCATAAAGCAGCTACAGACTTTTTAATTTCGCATTTATTAAATACACAACAGGAGTGTAAACAAAATGGCAAAAGTGATAGGTATCGATCTCGGCACAACCAACTCGTGTGTTGCTGTGATGGAAGGCGGCAAGGCCAAGGTTATTCCCAATAGTGAAGGCGATAATACCACGCCATCGGTTGTGGCATTCACCAAAGATGGCGAACGCCTCGTAGGTGCATCCGCCAAGCGTCAGATGGTCACCAATCCGGACAAAACCTTCTATGCGGTCAAGCGTCTGATCGGTCGCAAGTATGATGCTGCTGAAGCAAAACATCATCGTGAGCTGGTGGCATATCCGGTAGTCAAAGCCGATAACAGTGATGCATGGGTGGAAGTGGACGGCAAGAAAATGAGTCCGCAGGAAATCAGCGCCATTGTGCTGCAGAAGATGAAAAAGACCGCTGAAGAGTATCTCGGTGAAGAGGTCAAGGATGCGGTAATTACCGTACCGGCCTACTTTAACGACTCCCAGCGTCAGGCGACCAAGGATGCAGGCGCAATCGCCGGTCTGAATGTGTTGCGTATTGTTAACGAGCCTACTGCTTCCGCACTGGCTTACGGCCTGGACAAGACCGAAGAGAACCACCTGATCGCCGTTTACGATCTGGGTGGCGGTACCTTTGATATTTCCGTTCTGGAAATCGGCGATGGTGTGTTCGAGGTGAAATCCACCAATGGCGATACATTCCTCGGTGGTGAGGATTTTGATCAGGTGTTGATCAAATATCTGGCTGAAGAGTTCAAGAAAGAGCATGGCGTTGATCTGATGAGCGATAAACTGGCTCTGCAGCGACTGAAGGAAGCGGCTGAAAAGGCCAAGATCGAACTCTCCAGTGGTCAGCAGACAGAAGTGAATCTGCCATTTATCACTGCTGATGCATCCGGCCCCAAGCATCTGCTGATCAAGGTGACACGTGCCAAGTTCGAAAGCCTGGTGGGTGATCTGGTTGAGCGCTCGCTGGCACCATGCAAGCAGGCATTGAAAGATGCCGGCGTGAAGGCTGCCGATATCCATGAGGTTGTACTGGTCGGTGGTCAGACCCGTATGCCGCTGGTACAGGAGAAGGTGAAAGCATTCTTCGGTCGTGAGCCGCACAGAGGCGTGAATCCGGATGAAGTAGTGGCGATTGGTGCAGCGATTCAGGGTGCGGTTCTGACGGGCGATGTTACCGATGTACTGCTGCTGGACGTTACGCCGTTGAGTCTGGGTATCGAGGTTGAAGGCGGTCTGTTCAACAAGATTATTGAAAAGAACACCACTATTCCTACCAAGAAGAGCCAGACCTATACCACGGCTGCGGACAATCAGACGGCCGTAACCATCAAGGTTGCCCAGGGCGAGCGTGAGATTTTCTCGGCCAACAAGCAGATGGGTCTGTTCAATCTGGAAGGTATTGCACCGGCACCGCGCGGTATGCCGCAGGTTGAAGTGACCTTCGACATCGACTCCAACGGCATCATTCATGTGCATGCCAAGGATAAGGGTACCGGCAAAGAGACCTCGATTCGCATCGAGTCCGGTTCCGGCCTGTCCAAGGAAGAGATCGAAAACATGCAGAAGGACGCCGAGGCACATGCCGAGGAGGACAAGCTGAAGAAAGAGCAGATCGAAACCAAAAATCGTGCTGATGCGCTGGTCTATTCTACCGAGAAGTCACTTAAGGAACATGGCGACAAGGTTGATGAAGCGACACGCAAGAGCATTGAGGACGCGCTCGCAGAGCTGAAGAAAGCTATTGAAGGCGGCGATGCCAAGTTGATTGCGGAAGCCGAGCAGAATCTGGCTGAGAAGTCGCAGAAACTGGGCGAGGCCATCTACAAGGATATGCAGCAGGCTGAAGAAGCATCGGAAGCGGGTGCGGATGCCGGCGCATCATCTTCGGATTCGGCTACGGATGCCGATATTGTGGATGCCGAAGTGGTAGATGAACACGACAAGAAGTAAGGTGTAAGTTGTAGTGTGAGGAGCGGAGAGTGTAAACTCCCCGCTCCTTTTCACGTTTATGGCAAGTATTAGACTCATTTTACCGCAAGGGACGCAAAGGACGCAGAGGAAAGGCAGGAAAATATTGTGTGTTTAACCGTGCCGGCAGCAAGTGGGGGGCATCAGGCTGGATACACTGTTTATAATATTTCTATACTGTTTTTCCTTTGCGTCCTTTGCGTCCTCTGCGGTGAGAAGGTTTTGAATGATATGAGAAGCAAGACTAAGGAGTGACAGTGACCAAACGCGATTATTATGAAGTGCTGGGTGTGGCCAAGGATGCCGACGAAAATACGGTCAAACGGGCGTATCGCAAGCTGGCTATGAAATATCATCCTGACCGTAATCCGGATGATACCAAGGCAGCTGAGAATTTCCGCGAGGTGACTGAAGCCTACGAAGTGCTGTCCGATGCAACCAAACGGGCCCGCTTTGATCAGTATGGCCATGCCGGTGTGGATGACCAGATGCAGGACTTCTGGCGCGGTGGTGCCGGAGGCGGATTCCAGGATTCACATGCGTTCCGTGACTTCGGCGATCTGTTCGGTGATGTGTTCGGTGATGTGCTCGGTGGTGGCGGTCAGCGCGCCGCACGTGGTGCCGATCTGCGTTATAATCTGGCGATGTCGCTGGAAGAGGCTGCCAACGGTAAGGAAGTTGAGCTGGATATTCCCAAACATGTCGGTTGCGATACCTGTCATGGCAGTGGTGCACGACCGGGCACCAATCCGGTGCCGTGTTCGACCTGTGGCGGTCACGGTCAGGTTCAGATGCAGCAGGGTTTCTTTGCTGTACGACGCACTTGTCCTGCCTGTCATGGCAGCGGTACGCGCATTGAGTCGCCATGTATCAGTTGCGGTGGCGCAGGCCGTGTAAAGAGCAACAAGAAGCTGAAGGTCAAGGTGCCTGCCGGCGTCTATGATGGTGCACAGGTACGCGTCACCGGTGAAGGTGAAATAGGACAGCAGGGTACCAAACCCGGTGATCTGTATATTGTTATTTCATTAAAGAAGCACTCCATTTTTGAGCGTGATGGCGCCGATCTGCACTGTACGATGCCGGTCACCTTTCCACAGGCAACACTGGGAGCGGAAGTGGATGCCCCAACCCTGGACGGGCGCGTTAAAATCAGAATTCCTGCCGGTACGGAAGGTGGTCGGGTATTCCGGCTGCGCGGGCACGGTGTGCCGGATATTCGTGTATCGGGGCACAAGGGTGATCTCTATGTACGCGTGCAGATTGCCGTACCGAAGAAAATGAGCGGTCGTCAGGAAGATCTGTTGCGTCAATTTGCTGCAGAGGCCGGTGATGAGATATATCCCGAGCGCTCCTCCTTTCTAGGCAAGGTGAAGGATCTCTGGGACGAACTCGCTGGGGACGCCAAGCCATGAAACAGATACGGGTGATTGTTGTTGGTGCATCCGGCCGCATGGGGCGCATGCTGGTACGTGCCGTGGCGGAAAGCAGACACGGTCTGCTGGCCGGCGCAACAGAGCGTCCGGGTTCGGAGTTTGTCGGTCGTGATGCCGGTGAGCTGGCCGGTGTGGAGACGCTGGCGGTGCGTATCGTTGATGATATCAATGCCTGTGCTGATGCCGATGTGTTGATTGATTTCACCGCTCCTGCGGCAACCCTGAAGCATGCGGCTTTCGCGGCCGGACGCGGTATGGGGATGGTGATAGGCACGACCGGATTTGACGCTGCACAAATGCAGCAGTTGCGCGATACGCTCGCTGATTCACCGGTGATCATGGCAGCCAACTATTCGGTAGGTGTGAACCTGGCTCTGAGCCTGATTGAAAGAGCAGCTCAGGTGCTGGGTGATGATTACGATGCCGAGATATTCGAGGCGCATCACAAGCACAAGGTGGATGCACCAAGCGGTACGGCGCTGGCCATGGGTAAGGCGCTGGCAGCCGGGCGTGGTGTGGCGCTTGATGATGTGGCGGTACTTTCGCGGGAAGGGATCACCGGCGTACGCAAGGCTGGCTCCATCGGTTTCTCGGTTGTGCGCGGCGGCAATATAGTCGGTGAGCATCAGGCGATGTTTATTGCCGATGAGGAGCGTATAGAGATCCATCACAATGCATCGGATCGTATGGTGTTCGCCCGTGGTGCGGTGCGTGCAGCCAGCTGGCTGTCGGAGCAATCCACCGGCTGGTATGACATGCAGGATGTTCTCGGTTTGAAAGCATAAACGCGGTGATTTACCGTTGCAGAAAGGGTCGCTTCTAGCGGCCCTTTTTTTATGCTCTTCTAGGAATACCGGGAAATGCACTCATTCATTCTTGAGCTTGTACCTTAAAGCCCGTATCACCCGCTAGCAGGCTGCCAATCCGGCAGTGCAGGCATAATGTTAATGTTCTTTCTTGCGTGCCCAAGAAAGAACGAAAGAAGGGCACCCCGAAACCAGTCTGCCCTGCGGGTTCCCGAGTCTGTATCTGTAAAGCCGGTCGCGGTTCCACCGCTAATTCCGGCCTTACAGATATAGCCTCGGCAGGCTGCTGGCGGGGCCCTGCACATACATAACCCTTCCTTCCTGCTAATGCGCCTGAGCCCTCTTTGTTGTTAGCCGATGAGGCCGGGTAAAACACATGCATCTGTCACGCTCGACAGGGCTGTGATGACAAACACTGCTGTGTCCCCATGCGGTGCTGGTTTATGTGTAAACGATAATCATTATCATTGACGTGTATATGATAATGATTATCATTCACCCATCAAAGGGGTGGTGATGAAATTACATATTGAAGCTGCGATCGTGTTATGGGTGAGTCTGGGGATATGCGCGCTTCCCGATGATGCAGAGGCGCGAAAAGTCTACTCCCCGACGGTTGAACAGGGCGATGCGTATTCCGGTGAAGTCGGCACCTGATTCCAGTCGAACGCGACACCCTATTCCGGTGAAGTCGACACCCCCTTTGGGAGCCTGTTGCTGATCTGGACTGGTGCTACTCTGCGGGGTGTTTTTGGA
>Ga0210039_1001753_pt1 | contig 19299 bp, 22 predicted proteins | sample CryGeyCG2114_250_3_FD_185460 | JGI IMG/M metagenome (GOLD analysis project Ga0210039, IMG submission 185460) | Groundwater microbial communities from aquifer - Crystal Geyser CG17_big_fil_post_rev_8/21/14_2.50 (SPAdes) (version 2) | ecosystem: Environmental > Aquatic > Deep subsurface >...
CAAAGTGCCTTTGCACCTCTTCGCGTATAACCGATCTTTGTGTGTCAGTGAGTCTCATAGTGTGTGCCGCGCCGGCTTAAATTTACGTTGGACTATCGCGGCCTCATTTTAGCGCGATTCCATGGGGTGCTACACCCTGGATTACACTGGCGATTGGTCACCGGCATAGCCGTTCAACTTCGTCTGCTTTCCAGGCCGGTTCAGTTCCAAACGCGGAATCGAACCCGCGCCCGTTTGGTGGATCAGGCAGATGGTTCGATGGCCGCTTCATTTTCGGCAGTGTAGTCGGTCAGCCGTCGAATCGTCAGCGCGCAGCGTTGTTCGATCAAGGCAATGATTCGTTCAACCACTGCATTTCCGGTAAAGACGAGTCCGGGGGCAGATCGGAGTTCGATCGCGGTGGGCGGCAGTGACTTTGCCAACTCCAGAATGCGCCTTTTGGCCTGTGCCTTGGCAAGGCCTACGCCTTCTGCAAACTGTCCCCAGTGTCTCGCCTGGACTTCGCTGAACGTGTACTTGCTGCCGATTTTCATCGCCATCTTCGGCGTCAGTGTTGGATATACCGCTGTCGAGAGCGTGTCGTAGAGCGGCGCCAGGACGGGCGTTTTGCCCGTCCCTTTATGTAAATACAGCAGTGAGAAATTCTTGGCGTGCGCATCATGATTGCCGATCAGCGCATTGAAGATCACGTAATCGAACAAGCGTAGGATCTGCGGCGCACTGGGGCGCGCGGCATGGCGTACCAGTTCGAAGCATTGGGCCAGGTCGGGGCCACCTTCATTTTGGTATTTCATTTCAGGAACCACGCCAAGCGCCTGGCAGAAATCCTCCTGATGAAGGCGTTGCCGGTGCCCAGAGGCATCCATGACCCGGTCGTAGCGCTCAACCAGCAGGAATGGACGATCCAATACAGCATGAATTTTCGATTTCGCCGGCTTGAGCTGCATGGCTTCAGCCAGTGCCATGCAAAATCCTTCGTTGATCACACTGTCCTCAACAGCGTGGATAGCGGGCTTCAAGATATGGGAGCTGGGCGTGCCGTTGCGGGGCAGCCCAATGCGGGCACCATCGAAAACCACCGGTAGTTTGTTTTGAGCGCCAGCCAAGGAAAGCCGCAAGCTATCTTTGCCTGCCAGCATGGGCCGGCGCGGCAATTCATCCAGGAGGGCAACGACTTCCTCGTCGTTCAGCCATTGAACGTCATCGTTGCGGGTAGGCACAGGCAACGCCTGCCCGGGTTCCAGAAACGTCACGGCCCCGGCGCATTCGCCACCGATGTGGTCCAGCAGCGCAAAGTCGTTCTGGCCAGAAACCTGAAACTGCTGCGCAATCAGACGGCGCATCTGCCCCTCTGGCAGCAGACCGGCAAAGAAGGGACGCGTTTTGCGATCGTCGAACGGCTCCGCTTGCAGGGGCAACGAGGCGGATAAGGCAACGGCGTCCGCACGCGACAGCCAGTCGGGCGCGTAGCAAAAATTCAGGCGACCATCAAGCAGCGCCAAAGTGCCTATAGGGTTGGTGAATAACCAGACTTCCAACTCATGCGCCATGGTCGCAACCCTCACCTTGATCGTTGGTCGCAACGGATGGCAATCCGATCAGCTGGATCTCTCCACCCAGGGCATCAATGACCCGCAGCACGTTTTCCAGTCGCAAGGTGGGCTTGCCTGCTTCAAGGTCGACAATGAAGCGCACACCCACCCCTGCCGCCAGCGCCAACTGGGGCTGTGTCAGCCCGAGCTGCTTGCGAGCGGCTCGCAGTGCATCGCCGAGTTGTTGAGGTGATCGAATGGATGTCATGGCTTGCCCAGTTTCCCGTTCGGGAAATTATCAGCCCCAACTGGACTATATGCAAGCGATATTTCCCGATCGGGAATGTTTCTCTGTTTTGTGCGTCACTGTTAGGAAAATGTCCCGAACGGGAAGGTTTATGCAAGTGCGGTGAATGATAGAAGGACAATTACTATTCATAATTTCTTTGGCGGGGGGTGCCATTTTAGCGCGATTCCATGGGGTGCAGTACCCCTACAGGTTGGCGCGGATGGGTGAGATGGTTGTAAACACACAGCGCTATCGGCGCCAATTTCATACCGGTGACCTGCCATAGTTGAGTACTGCACGTTCCCACAGATAAGGCGTCAACATGGTCCATGCGCGCTCGCCGTCAAGGAATTTTGCATCCGGATTATCAATTACATAATGAACGGCGCGTTCCACTTTATTAGGATCAATCAAACCGGAATTTCTAAACGACTGGCTAGACATCGTGTCAAGAAAATATGTCTTCAGTGGTCCTTTCATCCAATCTACGATAGGGGAGTTGAAACCTATCTTTGTTTTTCGGTAAGCCACTTCGTGCGGCATGTAAGGTGCCATCGCATCACGCACAATTGCCTTGGAAAACCCCCCACGCACTTTGGCTGCCCACGGCAAAGAAAACGCCAGTGTGACGATTCGGTGATCCATGAATGGCATACGTATTTCAACGCCGTTCGCCATGCTGTAGCGGTCATAATTGCGCAAGAGAGTGGGCAGGATAGTTTCGTGTGTTGAAATGTAGAGTTGTTGATTTAGGTGGTCAAGACTGCGCCACATGGGATGTTGTGCATCTCTGCTTGCGTGGCGTGATCCATGGCGCAGTATCTTTTTTGCCAAACGCTTCACATGAAATTCTGCGATGAACCTGCTCTTGGAAGGCATTTTTGCGAATTGCCTGGAGTCTTTTGGCAAACTATCATAATGGGTGCCTACAATTTCATAAGCTTGCTTGAGATTCAATCCAGCATCCTTCAGTGCAATCAAATAATCGAAATTGTAGCCACCAAATAATTCATCCGCGCCGTGCCCATCCAGAGTCACCGAAGTGCCGTGTGTTTTGACCGCACCGTAAGTCAGCATAAACGGAATCGGGCTGGTGATATACAAATCCTCGAACAGATAAAAATAACGATCCATATCTGCAATCGCCTGCAGCGGATCAATCTCGATCACGGTCGCATCAATACCCAGATGATCCGTGACCATCCTGGCATACTTCGTTTCATCCAGAGGTGTTCCGGGAAATGAAGCAACGAAAGCGTGCTGCCAGCTTTCACCCATGCGTTGCGTCTTGCCATGTTGCGCGATGTACGCCATCGCGGAGATGGTGGCACTCGAATCCAAACCGCCACTCAATGCCGTCCCCAATGGCACATCGCTGCGCATGCGCAGACGGCACGCATCCAGAAAAAGCTCGCGGAATTGCTCCACCTGATCTTCGTAGCGTGACGGAACTGGCGTAAGGTAATCAAGCGTGTTCCACCAACGCTTCAGCGCCAGCTTACCCTCCCGAAACCAACCGCAATTTCCGGCGGGGAAACGTTTCAACTCCTCGATTACGCACTCATCGGTGGCTTCATAGCTAAATATGCGGCGCGCATCCATTACCAATACCTTATTTGGCCGAACCTCCTTGAGCAACGGAAAAAACGCTTTCATCTCGGAAGCAAAAGCGAATTTCTCTCCCGGCAAGACTGTATAAAAAAGGGGTTTCTTGCCAAAACGGTCACGCGACAAAAACAGGGCTTTTTCACGCGTGTCCCAGACAGCAAACGCCCACATGCCGTTAAAACGCTGCTGACAGGCCTCGCCCCAGACTGAAAAAGCTGCCAGCACGACTTCCGTATCTGATTCACTGTAAAAACGGCATCCCATGGATTCCAGCTCCGCACGGATCTCCAGGAAGTTGTATATCTCGCCGTTGAATGTGATGTGATAACGCCCCTCGGCATAGCTCATCGGCTGCTTGGCATTATCGGAAAGATCAAGGATGGACAGACGACGGTGGCCGAAGGTCACTTCAGGCATGTGCCATAACCCCACACCGTCCGGCCCCCGATGCGCAAGCGTGTCCGTGCAGACTTGGGCCAGTTTTGGCTCGATGAAACCAACGTGTCCAAAAATCCCGCACATATCAGATTTGTTTACGCTTGATGGAATGCATTCTTTGTCTTTGTTTTACGATAGCACCCAAAGACCCTTTCCATATTTTTACAAGATGTATCGGCAGGTATCTTGCAGGACTAGACAAAAATAGAAATGTTGTCCAATACAAGGGATTCCCCGCTGCTTTTTTTGAAAAAAACTTTCTCAAAAAAGGCAGCAGGCTGCGCTCCTCAATTCTGCGAAAGCCTGTGGTTTTTCGATTCCAGAAAAGTTTAAGTTCCGGTGACACTACTAGACGAAATCCTTTCTTGTGAGCGCGCATGGTAAATTCATAATCTGAAAGATAATGCGGCAGCAATCTAGGACGGAAGCCCCCAATAATTTGCAGATCTCGCCAGCGCATGAACAGTCCATTGGTGGTCAGGCAATTTACCGATTCCCCGGGTTTTGGCGCACGAAAAAGCATCTTCTTATACTCATATACCACACCGATATCTAATATCTCTCGGGTAGTGTCATCGTAAATTGTAGCTTGCAACAACATACCATGGTTTAACAATGCGCAACCTGTCGCAATAAAATCGGGGAAGATTTCGACATCATCGTTAACCATTAATACGATATCGTCATCGCATAACGTCTTATCTTTCAACCAATCCACCCCCTGCTGCAAACTGCCCGCCCACCACCAATCGCCCTTCCCGGTGAGCACGGTCAGATTACCGATCTTGCCCCTGACCATCTCGCTGGTGCCGTCCGTGGAACCGTCGTCGATCAAAATCAGGTGATAGTTCGAATATGTCTGCGCCGCGAGGCAATCCACAAACTTCTCGGTTATCGCCCGTCTGTTGTGCACGGGCAACAAAATAAATACTTTTTCGTTCATGGCTTCTTCAGGACAAACACAAAGTTGTCGCCGATGGACAGGCCGTCGAACAGGCGCGTGATCCAATGATTGATTCGTGTTCTATGCATGAGCGACAGTAATCTCACCAACACCTTTTGGTGAAAAGCCTGGCCGGATTTATTTGGCGACCAGAACCATGACGGCTCTCCCTGCCTCGGATAGGTCACCAGATGTATCCACTGGTACAAGAGCCATTCAGAGTTGGTGATCGTTTTCACTTCAGTTAACACCAAGCCCGCCTGCGCGGCCGCCTGCCGCATCGAGCGGCGGGTAAAGAATTGCAGGTGGTATGGTGTGTGCCAATTGATCCAGCGACGCCCAAAAAATCTTGCACCCCATCCGCCCGCATTGGGAGTGCTCAGAATGGCCGTGCCGCCCGGCTTCAGAATCCGCGCCACACCGCGCAACGTCACCAGCGGATCAGTGACGTGCTCGATCACCTGATCCATCGTGACAAAATCGAAGAAATTCTGCTCATAGACTTTGTCATCGAATAATCCGACATGCACCTTGAAACCGAATTTTTCCATCACGCGGCGGATGTTCTCGTCCGCCTCCACGCCGTAAACATCGCAACCCCTGGCGGCGTGATAGCCGAGCGACTCACCGAAACCGCAGCCCACATCCAGCACGCGCAGATTCTTCGGCACCCAACGAAACGCCGAACTGCCAAGCCCGTTGAACCAGGCAGCAAAACCGCCCCGCTCCGCATGCGGCTTGTAACTCGCAATGTCCAGACTCTTGCGCGGGTAGTAATTGGTATATAACTCGGTCAACTGCGCCGAAGACAAATCGCAGTCCAGGAATTCGTGGCCGCACTGCCGGCATTGCATCAGCGCGAACTGGCCGGGGTAGCCATAGCGGTCATCGTATGACTGCATGACAACGCCAGTTTGTGTTTTATTGCAGATAGGACAATTCATTTTTCAAGCAATGGCTTTGAGTTTGTTAAGTTCTTTATTGCCCATTTTTTATTTGCCGTATACAAAGAAATAATTGTAATAATGGTCTACATGCTTCTCCGCCGACCCAAACTCCACCAACGCACCATCAATGACTCTATAAACCTGATATCCAAAATCACGTAAATAGTTGATTGTGTCATGTGGATTGTTTGAGTCTATTTTGCCCTTGTATATTTCGCAAAAAATCACAGGGTGGTGTTTCTGAATCTGACCACTCATTGACTGCAATACATTCAGCTCCAAGCCTTCTACATCGATTTTTACAAAATCAACCTTTACGCCCCCAAGCACGCCATCAACGCTGGTGCAGAGCACTTTTATCGTTTCACTTAATTTTTTTCTGCCCGTATCAATCAACGAAGAATATGCATCATCCGCCATTACGTAAAATTCAGCGATCCTAGGCGATTGGGCAATAGCCAAGTTCAACGGAATAATATTCTTGATATTATTTTGAATGATGTTCTTCTCTAGCGTTCTGAACGTTTTGGGTTGCGGCTCGAACGCAATTACCAGACCATCTTTGGCCATGGCCGAGAAACCAAGCGAATGCAGCCCGATATTTGCACTGATATCCAGGATAGTTGAATCTCTCTTGATGTATTGACCTGCAATAGTGAGTTCATCTTTTTCAAATGACTCTCCCATATACAGCTTTCCGCCAATATCAGTTGACGGCTCATATGTAACCAAAAAATCACCCACCATTTCAGTTTTGAACCGCCCCAGCAATCCAAGGCGCTTGAAGATTTTTCTATAAATTTGTCGCATATTCAGCTCCGTCTTTCGCAATTATTAAATACACATTTCAACTGACTGTTCACTGACTTATTACTGATGCCGAACCATGCCAACGGAATAAGTTGTGACGCTAATGCTGCAAGTGCCGCCCCCTTTATCGACCATAGGGGAACAAAAACAAAACATCCGGCCACATTGATAACGATTGCCATCAAGGTGAATCTTGGCATCAGGTTCTGCAGGTTCTCCGACAGCAGCCATTTGCCAAATATCGCCGAGAAGCAAATCAGCAGCAAATTCCAGATTTGGATCTGCAGCACACTGGATGATTCTGCAAATCTTTGCCCATACAGCAAACTGATTATCGGTGCCGCGAATACCGTCACAAACAGGCAAACCAGCAAGCCGAAAGAAAGACTGTATTTGTACAACAACGACAATCTTCTGTTGTACATCTCTTCAGATTGCTGCTTAGCATTCAATATAGCCGGAAACAGTGAATTCGCAATTAGCATTGGTACGAAATAAAGCGCGGTAACCAGTCCGGAGGCCGCCACGTACAGGCCGACCTCTCGTACTCCGAGCAATTCCTTAATGATCACCCGGTCTATGCTCGAATAGACCGATACCATCACTCCGGCAATGATCAGCGGCTTCGCGCTCTTAAGCAATTCTTTCGCGACGGCCTTGTCGAATTTGAAGTAGAAGGTGCCCAATTTTTGCCTTGAATACGCATAGGCCAGTGCCACCGCCAGGCTCGCTTGGTCAACTGTGCTTACCAGCACAAACCAGAACAGGTCAGCGTTGATGGCGACGAAATACAGTTTGAGCAGCGATGAGAGCAGCAGCTGGGATATCTTGCAGATCGACACGTATTTGGACAATACGCGCGATTGAAAATAGAAGTCCACCACCTCGAACGACTGGAAGACAAGTCCGCTGGCGATGATGGCAATATACAGATTCGTCGCTGGATCATTTTCAGCGATGGCCAATGCAACAGCTATCCCCACTCCGGACAATATAGCACCCATGATCTTCAGCCAGAATGCGGTCCCGAGATAGGCATCGCGTTTCCCCGGTGCGTTGACCAGATCCCTGACGATGATCCCGTCCATCCCCAGCTTGGCGACGGATGCGAACAGGGCTACGAACGCCAGCGCATAGCTGAACAAGCCGAATTTTTCCGGGCCAAGATAGCGCGCAACGTAAATACCAACCAGCAGCCCTGCGATAATTCGCAGTATCTGCTCGGCGAATAGCCAAGATGTATTTGCGAGGTACTTTCGGAAGCCCTGATGGGCGAATACCTTTCCAAAAGAAGTGCGCAATCCTTTAGTCATGCGTTTGCCGCATGATGATTGCCAGAAACCGCATTGGAATCGGAACGTCTCACTTAATCCTTACCAAACAAGTCACGGCTGTAGACTTTCTCCGCCACGTCGCGGATATCGTCGGTGATGCGATTCGCCACGATAACATCCGCCTGCTGCTTGAATTGCGCGAGGTCATTTACCACTTTGGAGTGAAAGAACTCCGGTTCCTTTAGTGCGGGCTCGTACACGATAACTTCGATGCCCTTGGCCTTGATGCGTTTCATGATGCCCTGGATGCTGGAAGCACGAAAATTATCCGAGCCAGCCTTCATGATGAGTCGATGAATGCCGACGACCGGTGGGCGGTGTAGGTCGGACTTCAGTCCGACACTTTCTTGTCGGGATGAATCCCGACCTACGTTAAACGCTCTTTCACCCTCATCGAGGTTGCGCTTTTGGAGTTTTTTCAGGATGCTTTCAGCAATAAAATCCTTGCGCGTGGTGTTGGACTCGACGATGGCATGAATGAGATTTTGCGGCACATCGCTGTAGTTCGCCAGCAGTTGCTTGGTGTCCTTGGGCAGGCAATAGCCGCCGTAGCCGAAGGAGGGATTGTTGTAATGGTCGCCGATGCGCGGATCGAGGCTGACGCCCTGGATGATCTGCAGCGTATCCAGCCCGTGCGTGGCGGCGTAGGTGTCCAGCTCGTTGAAGTAGGCGACGCGTATGGCCAGATAGGTATTGGCGAACAGCTTGATCGCTTCGGCTTCGATGGAATCGGTGAACAGAGTGGCGATGTCCTGCTTGACCGCGCCCTGCTTGAGCAGATCGGCAAAGGTCTCGGCACGCTTGGCGCCGTTAGCCAGGACATCGCGCAAGGCGGTGTAGCGCTCCTGCTTCTGGTGGCCGATGATGTATTTTTTCGAGAGGTTCTCGACGCTGATAACCGATGACATCATGGAGCCTCTAAAAATTCAAATTTAGTCACCCCCGCGTTGTGGGGGAGTGCTTTTAATGAACCAGTTTCCCGCTTGGCTGAAAGCCAGTTTATCCTGTGCCTGTCGAAGGGCGGGAATGACAAATTTTTAGGGGTGCCCATCAGATTATGTCCGCAAAGGTTTTCCCCGTTTTACGGAAGCAGGTTATCCCGGTGACCAACGCTTTGTTCATTTGTTTTTCTTCTTGATGGTGTGTTTAAACTTCAAAACTGCAAAGTTCAGCTCGATAGATGTCTCTGTGTCGCTTGTTTGAAAATCCTCATCAAAGATTTCAGCGATTAGCTCGCCGCTTTTTTGCATGAGCAATTTTTGATCGGCTTTGTCTTGTACCACCGATAACTCTTTGATGCTTCTGGACAGCTCTCTGATTTTTGAGAAGGTCTCAACTATTGAGATGGTCGCTTGGGTGGCTTGTGGGCTTTTGAGAATGGTGGCCAGCATATACAGGCCTTTTTCAGCAAAGGCCTTTGGATTGACGGTGGAATGCTTGAGCTTCTCGAACCGGTGGAAATTTTCCACCAGTTCCATTTTTTCGGGTTTTGACAGCTCGACAATGTATCCAACAGGGAATTTGTCCGGGTTATTCGCAACAGCCTTATTGATGTCCCTTGTTTCAACCCCATAGATTTGAGCGACATCACTGTCTAGCAAGACACTCTGCCCTCCGATCTCGAGGATCAGCTCTTTTAGATTTTCTATCTTCACAATGTCGCTCATACTGTTCCCCATAATGCTATGCCGAACCAGCCTTTTATCAAAACTCGGATCACGGCTACCACGGCATTGATCATGTCGATATCCATCGTCGGACGCGGTCGCCCTGCTGAATATCAAAGCTGACATCCTTGAGCGCCCAGAATTCTTCGTGGGCGGGGTCGCTTGCTGACTCGGCAAAAGGATGGCGCAGCTTATCGGTGAGATGCTTTGCACCACTCAGGGCGCGGTAGTGTGACCAGCTCAGGTTGTGATGAAAGCCTGACGGAGATTCGCTACCCGCTGGGTAGCTTATTGGATTTAATCCATCGGAGGCCGCCAATTGGCTACCCGATGGGTGGCTAATCGATACGGCCCTGTCAGAGTAGGTCTGATAGAACTGCCGGAAGTTTTTCAGGTTGGCGGCGGAAAACCCGGCGCCGTAGCGCTCGGTGAGTCGTTTCGACAGATCCGTGATCAAGGCATTGCCATATTGCGCACGCGCTTCGCCTCCTTGCAGTGCTTGTACGATTTCACGTCCAATCAGCCAATACGCCAGCACTGTTTCGTGGTTGATGGTGCGCAGGACACGTCCGCGCCCCGACTCCAGAATACCTGCGACGCGCTCAAACAGTGAATCCACTTCACTATTGGTCGAAAGTGATGGTGTGGCTGATCTTTTCATAGCCGTTCCTTTGTGGCAGTCAGCTCCGCCTTGCTCATGCCGGGGATCGAGTCATTCAAGAATATCTTCTGGTGGCCGATGATGTATTTTTTCGAGAGGTTCTCGACGGTGATAGCAGATGACATCAGATCACGTCCGCAAAGGTTTTTTCCGTTTTACGGAAGTAGATTATCCCGCTGACCAGTATCACTAATACCAAGGCGAGGGAGAGCAAAAACCCGGGCCAATAGAGCTGGGTATTGCCGCCCAGGATCGCCCAGCGGAATCCATCGATCACGCCGACCATCGGGTTGATGGAATAAAGCAGCCGCCATTGCTCGGGGACAATGTTGCTGCTGAAGCCGACCGGCGAGACGTAAAGTCCGAACTGCACCACGAAGGGAATGATGTAGCGGAAATCGCGGTATTTGACGTTGAGCGCGGCGATCCACAGCCCGGCGCCCATGGCTGCGGCAAAGGCGATGAAGATGAACAGCGGCAGGGTCAAAATCCGCCAGTCCGGTGCAAACCCGTACCAAAGCATCAGGCCGACCAGGATGATTCCCGATATCAGAAAATCCACGAAGCTGACGATCACGGCACTGGTGGGCACGACCAGACGCGGGAAATAAACTTTGGAGATCATGTTGGCATTGCTGATCAGGCTGTTGCCTGCTTCGGTAAAGGCATTGGAAAAGAATTGCCAGGGCAGTAGCGCCGCGAAGACCAGGATCGGGTAGGGCACGCCGTCGGAAGGCAGCTTGGCCAGCTTGCCGAATACGAATACGAACACGATCATGGTTAACAACGGCCGGATCAGCGCCCAGGCCAAGCCGATGACGGTTTGCTTGTAGCGCACCAGAATATCCCGCCAAGCGAGGAAATAGAACAGCTCGCGGTAGCGCCACAGGTCTTGCCAGTAGTGGCGTTCAGTCCTGCCCGCTTCGATAATCAATGTGGCCTGGTTTCTCATCGGTCAAATCGTTGCGCCCGATGGGCGCGGGTTTGAAGTGGACGGGTTTGCGACCGGCGCAATTTGAGCTTCCTTCAACAAGCCCTTTTCTGCCGCTTCGCGCCGCAATGCTTCGATCTCGCCGTGCAAGCGTTCATATTCCTGCACTTTGCGTTTCAGGAACTGCACCGTCATCCGCGCTTTCGATTCGATGCCTTGCGGCGTGAGCAGGTAGGCGTAGGCCAGCTTGTTCTGGCTGTTGCGGAAGTGGCCGGCGCTGGAAAGGCCGGTGAACCAGAGGATGGCGCCGCGATGTCCGTTTTGTGCCTCGCGCCGCGCGCGGGTGACGGTGGCGTGGTGCCAGACGACATTGGGGGAAAGGCTCAGGGTGTAAGGGTCAAGTGTCAAGCGCCGCCTCGGTTTTCCAGCGCAAAACGAATCACTTCCTGGCTTAGCCAAACACCATGTTCCCGCATACGATTTATTGCTTCAGGAATCGATAATGGATATCCCATGGATTTTGCTTTTAACAGGATGCCAATTGAACCTGTAACGTTCAAATTGGATAAGCGCGCGACTCTTCGCCCAATGGTTTCGTCAATGCAAACTTTCGTTATCCCATTTTGAAGCGCAGTTTGGATTACCGATGCCTCGCCCCGATCCAGCGTGTTCTGCAGGTAGGGCGGCAATATCACAGGGGCTGGATTAATTTCCAACCACGATGCTTGTTGAAATACATCCAGGCCAAAAGCCTCTTTTCCTCCCGCCCTGATTTCATCCGCCACTTCATAAGGGACAACAACCCTTGTATATAGGGCACGAAGCACTTCCAGGTTGCCCGTGGCGGCAGCCAGCGCGATAAGCGGCGTGGTATTGGTGACAACCACTTTGGATTTTTCAGGCATTGGTGATGTCATCCGCAAGCTCGCTTTCATCCAGATCAATTACGGGTACTCCGTATCGATGCAGTTCACCCAAGAACTGTAGCCGGCTCATTCCGACTAGCGTTGCGGCCATGCCAGATGACAATCGCTTCATTTCGTACAGCTTGATCGCCATCGCCAGCTTGGCTTCCCGCATAAACTGTTGCGGCGTACATTGCGCTGCATCAGGCAAATTGCTTGGCACTTCAAGAAGTAGTTGCATGATGGATATCCTTATCAATGATCAATGCCGCTCGTTTTACACCGGCCCGGAAGGTGCAAATTAGGCCGCGCAGAGGCAAGCAAAATTTGCGGGAATTCGCGCAAGACATCCCTGATAGCTTGCGCGGTTTCAAGCGCCAGCTCATTGGTGGAAGTGCGGGAGTTTGCGTTGTTTTCCATATTCATCTCGCTTCTTCCAGCAAGCCCTTTTCTGCCGCTTCTCGCCGCAACGCTTCGATTTCGCCGTGCAGGCGTTCATATTCCCGCACCTTGCGTTTCAGGAACTGCACCGTCATCCGTGCCCGCGATTCGATGCCTTGCGGCGTGAGCAGATAGGCGTAGGCCAGCTTGTTCTGGCTGTTGCGGAAGTTGTTGATCTTGAGACTGCCTTTTTCGATTAGTTTGTTGAGGCAGTAATTGACCTTGCCGAGGCTGACGCCCAGTTTCTTTGCGAGGTCGCGCTGCGAAAGACCCGGGTTTTCTTCCAGGGTCTTGAGCAGGGTGTAATGGGTCGCTTCATCAAGCATTTGTAGTGTGTTCAGTTGGTGAACGGTGCGCATTACAACCGATGCAGACGGATCGTGTCAAGGGATAGCACGACTTTGGGTGCTGATTCGTCGGGATGCACCCCGACCTACAAAACCCTATTGCTCCCCGTAGGTCGGGTTTCAACCCGACGGGGTTTGTTCCGGCTTCGTCTTTTTGTCGGGATGAATCCCGACCTACAAAACCCTATTGCCCCCCGTAGGTCGGGTTTTAACCCGACGGGGTTTTGTTCCGGCTTCGGCTTCTTGTCGGGATGCACCCGCAAGGAGTAGGCCGTGGCTGTACGGGGCTGAAGCCCCTACACCACACGCTCAATCCCGACCTACAAAACCCTCTTGCTCCCCGTAGGTCGGGTTTCAACCCGACGGGGTTTGTTCCGGCTTCGTCTTCTTGTCGGGATAAATCCCGACCTACCAACCCCCTCCGCTCCTCGTAGGTCGGGTTTCAACCCGACGGGGTTTTGTTCCGCTTCGTCTTCTTGTCGGGATAAATCCCGACCTACCAACCCCCTCCGCTCCTCGTAGGTCGGGTTTCAACCCGACGGGGTTTTGTTCCGCTTCGTCTTCTTGTCGGGATGCACCCGCAAGGAGTAGGCCGTGGCTGTACGGGGCTGAAGCCCCTACACCACACGCTCAATCCCGACCTACCAACCCCCTCTGCTCCCCGTAGGTCGGGTTTCAACCCGACGGGGTTTTTGTTCGGCTTTGTCTTTTTGTCGGGATGAATCCCGACCTACAAAACCCTATTGCCCCCTGTAGGTCGGGTTTTAACCCGGGGTTCAAAGGGCTCTTAAGTCCGTCACACCGGCCTGCGCCGGTATGACGAATGAAGACTTGATCAGACCTTCCTCAACTTATTCGGATTTAGCGCAGGTCGTACCAGACGCCGCGTCCACTTCCGTGCTGGCTCAAGTGACCGAGCTCGGTCAGGGATCGGAAATGCTGCTTGAGCGTATTGCGGCTCGACCCTGTCAGCTTGATGGCATCGCCAATCGTGATGCGGCCATGCTCGCGGGCAAACTCGACAATCTGCAGGGAGAGTTCCGGCAGGGTGGCCAGTATCAGTTTCTCGCGCTCCGCCTTCTTTTCCAGCCGACGAACCTGCTCATTCAGCGACCGTAAAAAGAACATCAGCCACGGCTGCCAATCGGGGGCGTTGGTTCGTATTGTCCCCTGGGTTTGTCGCAATGCGAGGTAATAGGCTTCTTTGTTCTGCTCGATTACCCCCTCCAATGAACTGTAGGGCACATATGCGTAGCCCGCCTGCAATAGCAGCAAGGTTGTGAGAACGCGCGAGAGGCGGCCGTTGCCGTCCTGAAACGGGTGAATTTCCAGAAACACGACCGCCCACACCGCAATGATTAGTAACGGGTGCAGATGTTTGGCATCCCGTTCTTCCTGCACCCATTTCACCAGTTCGGTCATCAGGCGTGGCGTGTCAAACGGTGTGGCCGTCTGAAATACAATCCCGATCTGCGTGCCTTTTTCATCAGAGGCGGCGACGCTATTGGGTGTGGTTTTATAGTTGCCGCGATGCCAGGTGTCTTTTTCGCTGTACACGAGCAAGCTCTGGTGCAGCTGTTTGATGTGGTTTTCGGTGAAAGTGATGTCCTGCCACGATGAAAACACCAGTTCCATTGCTTCAGCGTAACCGGCGACCTCTTGCTCGTCGCGGCTGGAGAAATTCTTGCTCTGCAGATTGGCCAGTAAACGCTCGATCTCCCGATCGGAGAGCTTGCTCCCCTCAATCCGGGTGGACGAGCCGATGCTTTCGATGGTGGCAACGCGGCGCAGCACCGACAGACGATCAGGTGCAAGCATCCCCAAGGCGCGCCACGCGCCCTTGAATTCATCGATTCTGGCGATCAGCGACAGAATGTCCGGGGTGATTTGGATAGAGTCGGTTTGAATCATGCGACCTATAATACGCCCAATTACACCCAATTAAACGTGGCATCCATCCCACACCGCTTCTTGGGGGTCGGGTTTCAACCCGACGGGTTTTGTTCGGCTTTGTCTTTTTGTCGGGATGCACCCGCAAGGAGTAGGCCGTGGCTGTACGGGGCTGAAGCCCCTACACCACACGCTCAATCCCGACCTACAAAACCCTATTGCTCCCTGTAGGTCGGGTTTCAACCCGACGGGGTTTTGTTCCGGCTTCGTCTTCTTGTCGGGATGAATCCCGACCTACAAAACCCTGTTGCTCCTCGTAGGTCGGGTTTTAACCCGACGGGTTTTGTTCCGGCTTCGTCTTCTTGTCGGGATGAATCCCGACCTACAAAACCCTGTTGCTCCTCGTAGGTCGGGTTTCAACCCGACGGGGTTTTTGTTCCGGCTTTGGCTTCTTGTCGGGATAAATCCCGACCTACCAAACCTGCCGCACATTTACCACGCAAATTATGCGATTCATAACTTGTTCTGCATGTCCCGATACGACAGTGCGATGCCGTCTTTCAGTTGCATCGTGTGTTGCCAACCAAGCTTGTTGATGCGCGTCACATCCATCACTTTGCGCATCGTGCCGTCCGGTTTGGAGGGGTCGAAGGCGAGGTTTCCGTTGAAGCCGACGACTGCGGCGACGAGTTCGGCCAGTTCGCGGATGGTGAGGTCTTCGCCGCAGCCGATGTTGACCAGCGGCGGTTTGTCTTCGTTGAACAGGCTGGCGATGCGGGCTTCATTTTGTTCCAGCAAGAAGATGCAGGCATCGGCCATGTCTTCGCTGTAGAGGAATTCGCGCCTGGGCGTCCCGGTGCCCCACACCACGACTTCCTTGTCGCCGCGCTGTTTGGCTTCGTGCATCTTGCGCATCAGCGCGGGCAGGACGTGGGAGTTGTTGAGGTCGTAGTTGTCGTTGGGGCCGTACAGGTTGGTGGGCATGACGGCCATGTAGCGCGTGCCGTACTGGCGGTTGTAGGCGTGGCACATTTCGATGCCGGCGATCTTGGCCAGCGCATAGGGGCGGTTGGTGGGTTCGAGCGGGCCGGTGAGCAGGCAGTCTTCGGTCATCGGCTGCGGGGCATTCTTCGGATAGATGCAGCTTGAGCCGAGGAACAGCAGGCGGCTGACGTTGTTTTGCCAGGCACTGTGGATGACGTTGGTCTGAATGGCGAGGTTGCTGTAGATGAATTCCGCCGGGAGGGTGTTGTTGGCGTGGATGCCGCCGACTTTGGCCGCGGCGAGGATGACGCAGTCGGGTTTCTCCTGGGCAAAGAAATCGCGCACGGCAGCCTGGTCGCAGAGGTCGAGCTCGGCATGGGTGCGGGTGACAAGGTTGGTGTAGCCCTTGGCTTGCAGGCGGCGCATGAGGGCGGAACCGACCAGGCCGCGATGGCCGGCGATGTAGATTTTTGATTCTTTGTTCATGGTCATTTCCATTTCCTCTTGTCGGGATGAATCCCGACCCACAAAACCACTGCTTCGCGATTATTCGTGATAGTCCATGGCTTTGTAGCCGTGCTTCTTGACCAGTTCGTCGCGCTCGGCGCTCTTGAGGTCTTCGCGCACCATCTCGGCGACGAGTTCGTCGAAGGTGATCTTGGGCGTCCAGCCCAGTTTCTCTTTGGCCTTGCTTGGGTCGCCCAGCAGGGTTTCGACTTCGGTCGGGCGGAAGTAACGCGGATCGACCTGGACGATGGGTTTAGGTTCAAGGTTCAAGGGGCAAGGTTCAAGGAAACCCTTTTCATCAATACCGGTGCCTTCCCAGCGAATCTGCATGCCGAGTTCTTTGGCGGCGGCGTTGACGAAGTCGCGCACGCTGTATTGCACGCCGGTGGCGATGACAAAGTCTTCGGGGTGGTCCTGTTGCAACATCAGCCATTGCATCTCGACATAGTCTTTGGCGTGGCCCCAGTCGCGCAGGGAATCCATGTTGCCGAGATAGAGGCAGTCCTGCAGACCCAATTTGATTCTTGCGAGCGCGCGGGTGATCTTGCGCGTGACGAAGGTCTCGCCGCGCACCGGCGATTCGTGGTTGAACAGGATGCCGTTGCAGGCGTAGATGCCATAGGCTTCGCGATAGTTGACGGTGATCCAGTAGGCGTACAGCTTGGCCACGGCGTAGGGGCTGCGCGGGTAGAACGGGGTGGTCTCTTTCTGCGGGATTTCCTGCACCTGGCCGAACAGTTCGGAGGTGGATGCCTGGTAGAAGCGCGTCTTCTTTTCCATTCCGAGGATGCGGATGGCTTCGAGGATGCGCAGTGTGCCGATGCCGTCGGCATTGGCGGTGTATTCGGGTGTCTCAAATGAGACGGCGACGTGGCTCATTGCAGCGAGGTTGTAGATTTCGTCCGGTTGGGTTTGCTGGATGATGCGGATCAGGTTGGTGGAGTCGGTCAGATCGCCGTAATGCAGTTTGAATTTGGCGTTGTTGACGTGCGGGTCCTGGTACAGGTGGTCGATGCGGTCGGTGTTGAACGAGGAAGAGCGGCGCTTCACGCCATGCACCATGTAGCCCTTCTGCAGCAACAGTTCGGCCAGATAGGCACCGTCCTGGCCGGTGATGCCGGTGATGAGGGCGACTTTGTTTGTACTCAAGATGTTCTCCTTTAATAAAATTCGTTGTCGGGTTGAAACCCGACCTACCAACCCGCACCCGTAGGTCGGGATTTATCCCGACGGGGTTGGGTTAATTTGTGCACCCTTGTCGGGTTGCACCCGACCTACCACCCGCTCCCCGTAGGTCGGGATTCATCCCGACAATGTTTCATCCAGCCAAACCGCGTCCCACAATGAATAATCCTCTATGCGCTCTACCAATCCCGCTCGCAACGGATTGGCCACAATGTACCGCGCCATTCTCCGCAGGTCTTCATCTTCACGCACGGCATGGTCAAAATAATTCGCCTGCCATACCGTTTCACCGATTGCGCGCGCGGTTCGGCCTTTCAGCAAATGGATGGCTTCGCCAAGTTCGCCTTCCTGCAAGACCATCAGCCAATGCAGATGATCCGGCATCACGACATAGCACAATGTTTCCGCCCGGCCCTCGCGCTGCAATTCGATTAACTGGCGAACCAGTTTTCGACCGTTTCCCAACGAGGCGAAATACGGTGTACGTTCACGCGTGACCGTCGTGATGTGGTACATCGTACCCTGTTGCGATACGCGCCCTTTGCGTAGATCGCTGTATGCCATGAATACCCCATCTAACCTGACTGTCGGGTTGCACCCGCAAGGGGTAGGCCGTGGCTGTACGGGGCTGAAGCCCCTACACCACACGCTCAAACCCGACCTACCAATCCGCCCTGTAGCTACCTTGTCGGGTTGAAACCCGACCTACCAACCCGCTCACCGTAGGTTGGGATTCATCCCGACAGGGCCCGATCGCCCGGGTTGCTGTTTTATGCGTTGATCCTGCGCCATGCCAACTTCGCCAAGGCCAGCAACACTCCAAACAAGACTCCGATAAACAGGCCAAAAAATAAAATCAACCGCACTTTCGGCCAGACGGGGCCGGCGGGCGCATAAATTGGCGCCGAAAGTTTAGCCGGATTTCTGCGCGCGAACGATATTTCCTCCTGCAACGCATCAATACTGGTGCGCAAGGCGGAAAGCTTGTCCAGTCTGGCCAAATATCCGAAATTGCCCGTCTGGGCATTTCCAATCGATTTGAGTTGGCGCAATTCCTCGGCCAAAGCCTGCCGCTTGCGCGCCAGATTTTCACTTGTCCCCAACAGATCAGTCTCAACCAGGTTATGTTGCTGCGCTCCTATCATCTGAATGATCGCCTCGGCACATTGCTTCGCCGCTTCCTGCGTCAGGGCGCGGACTTTGATTTCCAGCACGTCCGGCATCGGCCTTAATGTTCGAACCTTGAGCATTCCCCCCATATACTCCCCGATCGCTTCAGTGCCGGCGACTCCGCACTGCTGCAGCGTTGCGCCGCTGTAGCTCGCGGGGTAACGCAATCTTTCCGCCAGGGAGGCGGGACTTTCAATGTTTATTGAGATTGGTCCTTCAAGAGATTTGAAGCCGACATTGCTGTTCTGGAGCCGCGCCATTTGCAACAGGGCGCTCGCCTCATATTTTTTGGGGGCAAGTTGCACATACGCCACCGACAACAGAAATGTCGTCGCCGCAACGGCGGCAATGAACTTGCCGTTAACCTTGAAGAAGTTGATGATGTCTTTCAGGCTTACTTCGTCGTCGCTGTCGCTCAAGATGTTCTCCTTTAAAAAAAATTCGTTGTCGGGTTGAAACCCGACCTACAAAAGCCCATCACACCTGGCCTACAATTAACCCCGCGATCTCAGCTGTTCTTTTTTCCATCAGCGCGATATCACCGCGCGTCTCCACATTCAATCGCAACAGCGGCTCGGTGTTCGAGCCGCGCAGGTTGAAGCGCCAATCCGCAAACTCGGCGCTTACGCCGTCGGTGCGATCTACAACCGGGTTCATCGGCTGGTAATGACGCAGGATGCGTTCGATGGTTTTATTCACGTCGTCCACGC
>Ga0210039_1001772_pt1 | contig 19186 bp, 14 predicted proteins | sample CryGeyCG2114_250_3_FD_185460 | JGI IMG/M metagenome (GOLD analysis project Ga0210039, IMG submission 185460) | Groundwater microbial communities from aquifer - Crystal Geyser CG17_big_fil_post_rev_8/21/14_2.50 (SPAdes) (version 2) | ecosystem: Environmental > Aquatic > Deep subsurface >...
CTCGTCGTGGACTATCCGGCTCGTACGAGCCCGCTGGCAGACGAAGTGCAAAGACGGCTGGGTAACGAAAAGCAACGGAATGCGGGGACGTTGGCATCGTTGCCCGGCCTCCTTAGTATTCGCCTGTCGCCTAGAAGTCTCGGCCTATTGTATTCATACAGCGACCTTGCACTGCGGACGTTGGCAACGGACGATCTCGACAAGATTGATGTTCTCAGCGGTCTGGCGCCACGGCAATTCACTGACATGGCGCGTTTGTTGCGGCATGCGGCTGAGAGCGACAGAATTCATGCGTCCCTGAGTGAATTGCTTGATGTTCCACTCCTGAAGCAAGTTCATGGGAAGGCACTTAACATACAAGTTGGCCTCGACGCGCAGTTAGCTAGCTTGGCAATCAAGAATCGCTGGGCGGAGAGTCCATGACGAACCTCGCAACCCTCATTGATCGGCTGCCGCCACCACAGTTCCCGGATCACTTCAGTGAGCAGGATCGGCGGGCGGTTTTGCTGGCTCTGGCATCGGCCAAACAGCAGATTCGTCCCTACGACGGCAAATTTGAAGCGCCTTGGCTGCTCACCCTTTTCAAAGCCCCGGTATGGGAGACGACTAATCGTGGTCGCGAGGAATTGGTTGATGGCCAGTGGCAAAACACCATTCGCCTTGATTGGTGCGTCACGCTTCCCAATGGCGCGTTGTTGACTGATGCACCCTATGAGCGTCTTCTGACTTTAGCAAAGAAAATTGCGTTTCTCATGCGATGCAATCTGGTAGCTGGCTCTTCCGCCCCGTGTCCATGGAAGACTGTTATGGGCAACCTGATAGGGGTCATACGCTGGGTTGTACTTCATGAAGAAAGGTTCCTGCCAAAACAATACGGTCTGCGACTGCTTGACCAACCCGCACTTGACTGGATGCTCGGCCTGTATGCCGAGGGCGGCTGGTCTAGCGCTCTTCAAATTCCACAACGGATCCTGGCCGCCATATATCTAGGCGCCCATGGCGTCGCCATTCCGCAGTCCTTGCTTGATAATCCCTACACTATTCCAACGGCAGAAATCGGGCCTTTGGTGCATTGGTTGGAATGCCAAGGCGGCTATAAACAAGCGCACGCAAAAGTACACCATGGCAAACGCCACCTCCAAAGAAGCCTGCTTGCAAGGCTGATCAACGAAGATCCTTCATCCATTAAAGGTCAAAACGTCTCACGCTTTCTGCGCCAGTTCGAGCCGGATTTTAGCAACGAAGGGCTTCTCGTTAGTCTAGGACAGCGCACTGAATTCCCCTCCCAAAAGGTCGAATCCATTCAGGACGTCAGTGGTGACACTTCCAGCGAAGCGTCGGTAGTGGTTGTGGCGAGAGTGATTGCAATTATCCTGGATTCGCATCGTCATATTCCAGATCTTCTGCCCGAGCCTGCGCACATCTCTCTTCGCCATGTTACGAACATCGCCATGCGTGTTGCCCTGCCGTCGTCGCACACCATGTTCATGCCTGTCAATACGGGTATTGTCTATCTCAATACGGCCATGCGGTTCGTCCACCTCTATGGCGAGGCCATCGTCGGTTTCTACCTCGCGGTGATCGCGGACTACAATCCAAATGCGAAAATTTCCAGCATGAATAAATCCCTGAACCTGCGCTTGAACGATTGGCGCATCGCGTCAGGCGAGCCGATAGCCGACATTCTGAACATCACGGAATTCCGGCGCCAGGAAGGAGAGTCGAACTTCGGCCGGTTGCGGTCGAATCCGACACTCTACGAGGCGCTTCAGGTACTCATCGGTTCATGTATCGTTTGCATGGCACTCCTGAAGCCGTCGCGGGAAGAAGAATTAACCCATCTGAAGCGCAACTGTCTGCGGGAATATGCCGGCAGCTACTGGATAAATTTCAACTTGGGGAAGAGCAACGCCGGTGAAGCCTGGCAGGACGAGGATCGGCCCATCCCGGTTATTGCGGCCAAGGCTATCCATTTGCTTCAACGTTTGGGTGGAGGTCTTTCAACGCTCTTTGCCGAGGATCGAAAAGTCGGCGACAACCTGTTCTACCTGCCCAAAGCTAAAGGGATGGGTGCGTTGACAGCTCATGGAGATCTTCTCAACAATCATCTCGACATCTTCAGCGACTTTGTAGGATTGACGACCGACAACGAAGGGCGGCGCTGGTACGTTCGAATCCATGAAATGAGGAAGTGGTTTCTACTGCTGCTCTTCTGGTCAGGCCGGTTCGACAACCTCGATGCGGCGCGATGGATTGCCGGGCACTCCGACGCGGGGCACATCTACGCCTACATTGAGAAAGAATTTCCCGGTGAGGAGCTTCCCCAAATTGAAGCCGAATACTCGATTGACCGAGTGTATCGACGTGAACAGGAAAGGAAGCGCGGCAATGGTGTTGCCGGAAGTGAAGATGGCGTTGATGCCTTGTACGAGGCGGTTCTCAGGCACTTCAACGTAGAATCCCTGACCATGGTTCCCGAATCGGAATGGACCAGCTATGTATTGTCGCTGCGCAAAGACGAGAAGTTCCGACTGGAGCCGCATTCCATCTTTGGGGAAAACGGCAGTGACGTCGTGGGTGTCAATGTTTCCTTTGTTATGCGCCAGGTGATCTAATGGCCGGTCGCGGTGCTTACCAGAAAAAAGCCCAGAACATCTCGAATGTTCGCGCTCGGCACGAACTCCTGATCGCGGGGATCAAGACACCCCACAGCGTCGACAAAGCCCTGCATGCAAGCCTAGTAGGCCAGCGTGCCTTTGCCGCACTCAACCTGCCCAAGCTCAAGATCATGCCCATTGCCCTCAATACCCTCAAGAGCCTGGCCGAGGAACTCTTTTCCGATCCCGACGAGAACGGCAGCACAGGCTTTGCCTACATTGACGCGTTGCGCGTCAGGTTGGGACAGTCCCTTGCGATGGCGGCGGCAACACGTACAGTCGAAGCAAAATCAGAACGAGCGGAGAACAAGTCCGGCAATTTGGAAGCACGGCTCGCTGCCGCCGAAGCGCAGAGCATCAAACGACAAAAGGCATACCTGAGTCTCTATGCTGCGGTCAATGGACTGATCAAGAACGGTGGCTTGCAGGCAGATGCACAAGAAAGGCTCTATAGAGTCCTTGAAAACCATCACGCGGCGTTCGCGGACCTCTTTGAGCCTGATATCGGCAGTGCTACCGGCATCGAGGCCAAGGTAACCAAGCTACGTGAAAAGAACAAGTCGAAATGAATTCCCAACTGTTCCATGTCCTGCCGACAATGAGTCTGCCTCATTCCGGCGTGAAACATAAAGATGGCATTCACGTCACCACGCAGACCATACCAGCCTTCCCGTTCATGTACTGGCCGAGCGGCAAGCCCTGCGAGCCGGTCAATATGTATTTGCTCGACATTGCACACGAAGTTACAGGCGATTCGCTAAGGACTTATGCCGCCGAGCTAAGCCATCTGGTCAGATACTGCGGCAAGAATCTTGTCAGTATTGAGAGCCTGACCGATGCGGACATTCATGCATTGTCAAAGCAGTTGCAAGAAGAGAAATCACGGCGCAATCCTCTTGAGCGCGCACGTAATAACAACACTGTACGCACCATATTGAGCCGCGCGATCCGATTTCTTCTGTGGTATCAGAAGAACATCATGCTGCTGCTACGAACCCCATTGATCGGCGAGCAAAGCGTGTCACCGCAGATCACAGTCAAACGGATCAAGAACGATAAAAGCAAATCCAGGAATAGCCAGATAGAGTATTACTACACTCACTCGGCCATGCCAACCTCGGTAAGTCTGGAGCCGAAGCGTCCGATTGCGCTTCCTGTGATTGAGGACATACAGCGCTGCATCAACCAGCAGAGCCTGCTGGAAGGGCAGAGCGCCCGATTCGTCCAGCGCTATCGCAACGCCTCTGCTTTGCTGGCGGCGCAGCTTGAATACATGAGGGCCAGACGCCATTTCATGGTCTGGATGATGATGCATACCGGATTGCGGCCAAGCGAATTGGTGGAAATGAGCGTCAGAGAGCATGACAACATCCTCGCGACACGCGCACTAAAGATTCCTACCAAAAAGAGACGGAAGATCAAAGCGCCCATGCGCAGCTTCCCTATCCTGCTTAATGCCGCGACGGTCGTCCATCGCTATTTGATTGCCAGAACGACATATTGCGAAACTCTCCATGGTGCTGGCGGGGTGCCCAACCCAGGTGATTCCTTCTTCCTCACCCTGGATGGCGAGCCGATCAAGAAATCATCTCTCGAAAAAGACTTTGAACGCCTCACTGAAGCAGCAGGGTACAAGGACGTTCAAGCCTGTCTGAGCATGTTCCGGCACAGGTTCATCACCTACGAGGTGACTGCGCACCTGAAGGAATTTATCGAAAACGCCGGGAAGTCCCGCCAGATGATGACGGACATCGATTACGAATCAATTCTTAAACGGGTATCCGCGAAAACCGGCCACGGCTCCGTTCAAAGCCTTTGGCATTACATCGACCTTGCTTGGGAAGAATTGGGGGTATGGGGATCTACAGACAAGGCCATCGCGCGATTGCATGCGGCAGACCAACTGTTTGCCGATCTCTTGGCCCTCCAGCACGATATAGAAACTTCAGGCAACCACCAAGCAAACAGAAAGATCGACCTTAAACAGATAACCGACCGCCTCGGCGAGATCATATCGGTCGCCAAACAGGACATTGAGGTTCACAAGCTGCATGGAAAGCACTTCTGAACTTCACTACTGGATATATATCAATGTCCAAAAGGCAAAACAAAACGATTACTTCTCAGCAAGCCGCTAGTAAAAAGAGTTGAAAAATAGGAAGGCCCTGAATGGAAACGATCAGGGCTTTTTCTTATTCGGTGGGTGGATTGGACTCGTTAAACCACCATTTGTAGATAGAGGACTTTTCGCTCGTCAATAACGGCCCCCATTCAGCCTTGAACTCGGCCTCGATCTCGAAGGCTTTCTTGCTTTCAAAAGCATACTCGTGTTCGAAGAACTGTCCTTGCAAAGCATCGCAATGGACGCATCCGTTGGATAGGTATTTCCCCTTCGCCGCCTTACTGTATCGGGGTTTAACCACGCCAATCCCATGTGAGTTAAGCAAACGAGCAGGCAACAAGGACATCACGACGGCCTCGCCATCCGGCAAGGCTTGAGTCAGATCGTAGATCGACGTAGAAATGTCGGGGCATCCCGGAAGAACACGGTTGGCCGCAAAGCTCAGTCCCATCACCACCCCCGTTTGTTTCTGACACCGCCAGCACTGGATTTCCACGGTGCTGACTTCTACGGGCATAGTTAGGCCCAAAGCTGGGGCAAAACGTAGTTGGCCCTTTAAGGCTCCCTGGACGAATGTGGACAAAGAAATCGACTGTCCCCAATGGTGTTCGTCCTTGGTCGCCCATTCTGGATGGTAAAAGACAGAGGGAAGGAGAATACGGAAGGTTTTCGTCTCAGCCTCGAAGACCAAACGGAAAGACGGTGTTTCTTTTCCAATTGGAAAATCATTCTGCCGGAAGAGCCACAGACCCCGAACCCCGGCTTCTTCGTAGCGATTCTGCCGTCTGATGGTTTCAGCCTTGTCCTGGCGGCTCCATTGAATCTCAAAAGCAACTTTAGCTCTGCCTTTCACGGCCAACACATCGGCCCGCCATTCTTGACCGGAAGGCGTTTTGCCCGCCTGTTCGGGTAAAGGAGCCCACTCGGTATTCTGGATGGCTTCAACGATTGCCATCTTGGCGAGTAGATGCTCTGCCGTTTCGGGAGCCGTCGTGCAAGAGCCGATCCGGGCATGGGCGAAATGCCGGGTTCCGAGCTTGCTGGTGCGGAGAACCACGCCCGCCTGACAGCAAGGCATCCGGAGGTCTTTCGCCTTCGCATTGGCCTTCCTGAGGTCTTCCCAAGCATCATCGGACGCAATGTTGAAGGCGTAGAGTTCTTCTTCCCCTCGAAGGCATTTCAACGGCATCGGTTAAGTCCTATGACAAAGCCCATTTCAACAAGCCGTCCGCATTTTTTTCAACTGAAAAGGTTAGCGGCTTAACTTCTCGGCCGCCTTTAATACCGTCCGCTCCACTTGCACGCTAGCAGCACCATCACTTAACCACACTTGCCCGTCCTGAATAGTGCATTGCAAACTCATGTTGCGTTGTGCCAGTTTGGCCAACGCTTGTGTACTCGCCACAGGCAGATTGACGATAGTGAGATTTTTCTGCCGTGCAAATTGGGTGCTATTTTGCGCAAACCACATGTCGGCGACGCGTCCGCCATAGCAATACACCACTACTTGATTGGAGCGACCGCAGGCTTTTCGAATCAGCTTTTCATCCGGGATACCAACATCGATCCATAGATCAATCGACCCTGTTAAATCCTTGCGCCATAAATCCGCCTCCTCATCATTCGTCATCCCCTGACCGAATTCAAGAAAATCATGCGCATGCAAAGCAAACGCCAGCAAGCGAACCATAAGGCGCTCGTTCGTTTCAGACGGTTGCTGGGCCAAAGTCAATGCGTGATCCTGGTAGTAGTGACGCTCCATATCCGCAATTTGCAGATTGGCTTTAAAGATAGTTGCTTTGATTGCCATGATGTTTCCTATAACTCGTAGGGGTGTATGGCAACAGGCAGTCAGCCTTTACCTCCACTAGGGACTTTTATGCGATGGCCGATTATAAGCGGCCACTCAGAATTTTTTGCCATGGGGACGCTAATTTAATCTGTTCGCCCTGAGCCTGTCGACATCACCACGTAGAACGGCCAAAAACTGGCGGATAGCTGTCATCTCATTGGCACAACCATTTACAATGGAGCCCCCGCAGTGCCACGTCGGTCACTGACCCTCAGTCGGACACGAGCGGGAAGAAATTACAGGCAAGATGCCCCATGAATGCAGTAGAAATCGAAGAAGCCATATCGGACTTGGCCCTTCAGCCCTTCGACGCGGCTGAGTTCCCGTACGAGTTTCTGGCCGCTTTCGGCAATAAGGACACGGCTCTAAAGCGCCTGCGTACTGGCAACAACAATGCTTCGGACGTGCCTGGAGGCGTGCTCCAGCGCGCCAACATCCATATTGCCGTGTGCGAGGCTGGCACCGTGGGCGCTTCCCTCAAGGCGTTGCGCGCCAGCCCGGCCACTACAAAAGCAAAGGCCAAGTTCATCCTCGCCACCGACGGGCAGACCCTTGAAGCCGAAGAACTGGCTGGTGGCGAAACCATTGCCTGCGCCTATCAAGACTTCCCCAATCATTTCGGGTTCTTCCTGCCGCTGGCCGGCATCTCCACCATCAAGGAGATCACGGAGAACCCCATCGACGTCCGCGCCACCGGGCGGCTGAACAAGCTATACGTCGAGCTACTGCGCGAGAACCCGGACTGGGCCAAGGATGAACGTCGCGCCGACATGAATCATTTCATGGCTCGGCTGGTGTTCTGTTTTTTTGCCGAAGATACCGACATTTTCAATGGCGATGGCCTGTACACCCACACCATCGAGCAAATGAGCGAGCGAGACGGCTCCAACACCCATGAGGTGATGGAAACCATCTTTCGCGCTATGAATATCAAAAGTAGCGACCGCGCCAATGCCCAGCCCCGTTTGCCGAACTGGGCCAACGGCTTCCCCTATGTGAATGGCGGCCTGTTCTCCGGCGCGACCGGAGTGCCGCGCTTCACCCGCATGGCGCGCACTTACCTGATCCATGCCGGAAATCTGAACTGGCAACAAATCAACCCGGACATCTTCGGCAGCATGATTCAGGCAGTGGCCGATGACGAAGAGCGCGGCGCATTGGGCATGCACTACACCAGCGTGCCAAACATCCTGAAGGTGTTGAACCCCTTGTTCCTTAACGACCTGCGCGCGCAGTTGGCAGAGGCGGGCGATAACAAAATTAAACTGCTGAACCTGCGCAAACGCATGGCGCGCATCCGCGTGTTCGACCCGGCCTGCGGTTCCGGCAACTTCCTAGTCATCGCCTACAAACAGATGCGCGAGATCGAGTCTGAAATTAACATCCGCCGGAATGAGCCGCATTTGGGCAGTGAGATTCCCCTGACCAACTTCCGAGGCATCGAGCTGCGCGATTTCCCGGCGGAGATTGCCCGTTTGGCGCTCATCATTGCCGAGTTCCAGTGCGATGTGCTGTATCGCGGTCAGAAAGATGCGCTGGCAGAGTTTTTGCCGCTGGATGCGCAGAACTGGATTGTTTGCGGCAACGCGTTGCGGCTGGATTGGTTGAGCATCTGCCCGCCCACAGGGACGGGTGTGAAGATGGTGGCGGATGATTTGTTTGGCACACCATTGGATCAGGCGGAAATCGACTTTAAGAACGAAGGCGGAGAGACATACATCTGTGGGAATCCTCCTTACCTCGGTAGTAAGTGGCAATCGGAGGAGCAAAAGTCAGAGCTGGCTGCGGTCTTCGCAAGTCATGGCAACGGATGGAAGACTCTTGACTACGTGGCTGGTTGGTTTATGAAGGCCGCCGACTACGGTGCAAAAACATCATCCTCAACGGCGTTCGTTTCTACAAATTCCATCTGCCAGGGCGTTCAGGTTCCCATCCTCTGGCCACTATTGTTTGCTACAGGCCATCAGATTGTCTTCGCCTACACATCATTCAAGTGGGCGAATTTAGCTAGCCACAACGCTGGGGTTATGGTGGCGATTGTCGGCATTTCGAGAAACACAAATAGACCTAGAACTTTGTTTTCAGCGGTGGATAAGAACGACGTCAGTGCAAAGCAGGTTTCCAACATAAACGCGTACCTTGTGCCTGGTCCCGACATCGTTGTCCAGCCTATGCGGGAATCAATGTCAGGATGTGCATATATGGATTTGGGCAACATGCCTAAGGACGGTGGTCATCTACTCTTTGAAGGAGGTCAAGCCGATGAGGCTATCAGGGGCGAGCCAGCCGTCGCGAAATATATATTTGACTTCGTTGGCTCACAGGAGTTTGTAAAAGGAATCGTTCGCAAGTGTCTTTGGATTGAGGATGAACAGGCTGATGAGGCAGAGCGTATTTCGCTCGTTGCTGAGCGTTTTGCAGGGGTACGTGCGATGCGTCTGGCCAGTGACGCGGAATCAACGCGCTTGTACGCCGACCGCCCGCATCGGTTCAAGCAGATTCAGGGGCGTGGACTGAAATCATCAATTGTCGTACCGAAGGTCTCTTCGGAGTCCCGTGAGTACCTTCCGGTGGGGTTGCTGACAGCCCACTCTGTCGTATCAGACAACGCCTTTGCGCTCTACGACGCCCCGCTTTGGAACATGGCTCTCATCGCTTCCCGCCTGCATCTGGTCTGGATTGGCACTGTCTGCGGAAAGATGAAAACTGACTTTCGCTACTCCAACACCCTCGGCTGGAATACCTTCCCCGTGCCGCTGCTTACCGAGCAGAACAAGGCCGACCTGACCGCCTGCGCCGAAGCCATCCTGCTGGCGCGCGAGGCGTATTTTCCCGCCACCATCGCCGATCTGTACGACCCGGACAACATGCCGGAAAATCTGCGCCATGCCCATGATCGCAACGACGAAGTACTGGAGCGTATCTACATTGGCCGCCGTTTCAAGAACGATACCGAGCGGCTGGAAAAACTGTTTGAGCTTTATACGAAGATGATGGCGGCGGCCAAGGTCGCGCCGAAAGCGAAAATGGGAAGAACGAAGTGAACGTTATGGGATTTCGGATGTGGGAGCCTTACCGTCAAGACCTGATGGCAGAACATCGCTTTTACGTTGAACAGGCACGCAAACGTCTATTGTCCCAGTTTGAAAATATTGAAGCCGAAGCCGACAAAGCTGAAGAAGAGCATTTGGAAAAGATGTCGATTCACTTCAATCCCGATAAGCATGACCCATCGGACTTCTATGAGGCGGCACATGATAAAGGTATAGAGTTCTATCAGTTGTTGAGTGACATGCATGAGAACACACGCCTGAGTGTGATTGCTGGCATGTTTCATCAGTGGGACAAGAAGCTTAGGGATTGGATCGTTCGCGAGATGCATCACTGGCATCATGGAGAAAATGCAACTGGGGCAATCTGGAAAGCCGATGTCCCGGCGATTATGGATTTCCTTGTGGCGTTTGGTTTCAATGTGAAGGTGCTTCCTTTCTATGATCGGTTGGATGCAATGCGCCTTGTGGTCAATGTATTCAAGCACGGCAATGGCCGATCACTCGATGAGCTGAAAGAATCGTTTCCGGAGTTTATCCCCGATCCGCTAGGTGGTGGTGAAGAGCAACGGTTCTTATATTCCTTCTTGGATCACTCCGACCTGAAGGTGACGGATGCGCATCTTGATCAGTTTTCTGAATCAATCTTGGAATTCTGGATGGCCGTTCCTAAGGAAATCTTCCTAGTCGAAGAAATGGATGTGCCGAAGTGGTTTGAGAAGGCTTTTTTAAAGGATAGGACTGAGGTATGAACCAGACAATAACCAACCAAGTCACCGTGCCATCGGTATCTATCACAACGGCTCGCACTGGCGCATCCAGTAAGGCTAACGCGCTAGGGATGCGCGAAATGCAGGAGCGCGCCTATGCCAAGCGCGGCGAGCAATATTTGCTGATCAAATCTCCACCTGCATCGGGCAAATCTCGCGCGCTGATGTTCATTGCGCTGGACAAGCTCAATAATCAGGGTTTGCAGCAGGCCATCATCGTGGTGCCGGAGCGTTCCATTGGCGGCAGCTTTGCCGATGAGCCTCTGAGTCAGTACGGCTTCTATTGGGATTGGAAAGTAGCCCCTCAATGGAACCTGTGTAATGCGCCGGGCGTGGATGAGCCAAAAATTGCTAAATCCAAGGTAGATACGGTGCGCAAGTTTCTGGATAGTGCTGACAAGGTGCTGGTCTGTACCCATGCTACCTTCCGTTTTGCAGTGGAAGAATTTGGCGTTCAGGCTTTTGATAATCGACTGATCGCCATTGATGAGTTTCATCACGTTTCCAGCAACCCGGATAATGTACTGGGGAATCAGTTGGGGGCATTCATTGCACGCGACAAGGTGCATATGGTAGCCATGACTGGCTCTTACTTCCGTGGCGATAGTGCAGCGGTGTTGTCCCCTACAGACGAAGCAAAATTTGAGACTGTTACTTACACCTATTACGAACAGCTCAACGGTTATAACTGGCTCAAGTCGTTGGACATCGGCTATTTCTTTTACACGGGCCGATATGTGGAAGCAGTCGAAAAGGTACTCGACCCTGCCCTGAAAACCATCGTCCATATTCCCAATGTGAATGCCCGCGAAAGCTTGAAAGACAAGGAGCGCGAGGTAAACGAAATCATGCACAGCTTGGGCGAATGGAAGGGTATAGACCCAGCCACCGGTTTTCACCAGATACAAACCAAAGAAGGTCGAGTCCTGAAGGTGGCAGACCTGGTGGACGACAGCGACTTGGCTATGCGTTCCCGTGTGCTTACCGCATTGAAAGACCCAGCGCAGAAAAATAATCGCGACTATGTGGACATCATCATCGCACTGGGTATGGCGAAGGAAGGCTTTGACTGGATTTGGTGCGAACATGCATTGACCATCGGTTACCGCAGTAGCCTGACCGAAATCGTGCAGATCATTGGCCGCGCTACCCGTGATGCCGAAGGCAAGGAACGGGCACGCTTCACCAACCTGATCGCCGAACCAGCAGCTGATCAGGCCGACGTGGCCGATGCGGTGAACGACATGCTCAAGGCCATTTCTGCCAGCCTGCTGATGGAACAGGTGCTGGCCCCGCGCTATGAGTTCACGCCACGAAACGCCGGTCCAATAGAAGGCTTCGATTACGGCGAAGGGGGCTACAAGGACGGCGATCACAACATCGGGGTGAACAAGGATACCGGCCAGATTCATGTGGAAATCAATGGACTGACAACACCGCAAAGCCCTGAGGCGACGCGCATCTGCAAGGAGGACTTGAACGAAGTCGTCACCAGTTTCTTGCAGGAAAAAACCGTGTTGGAGCGAGGTCTGTTCGACAAGGAAAACACCCTGCCAGAAGAACTGACTCAGTTGCATATGGGCAAGATCGTACGCGAACGTTACCCGGACTTGAGTGATACTGACCAAGAGGCCATTCGACAGCACGCCATCGCTGCGATGAACATCACGCAGCAGGCCAAATTAGCGTTGGCCCAAGCCGATGCCAACGGTGGTGGTACGGAGCAAGGCAGCAGGGCATTACTGGATGGGGTGCGCAAGTTTATCAATGTGCGCGACTTGGACATTGACCTGATCGACCGCATCAACCCCTTCGATGCCGCCTATGCAGTGCTGGCGAAAGCGATGGATGAGAAATCTCTACGCCAGGTGCAGGCCAGCATTGCCGCCAAGAAGGTGAGCATTCCCGAAGACGAAGCCCGCGAGCTGGCAAAACGCGCCTTGCAGTTCAAGAATGAGCGTGGCCGTGTGCCGGACATCAATTCTGCCGACGCATGGGAAAAGCGCATGGCTGAAGGCGTGGCCGCTTTTGCACGTTACCGTGCGCAGGCCAAGGCGGCACAGGCGCAAGGAGAGTTTGGCAATGGCTGAAATGGACGATGACGAACTGCTGGATGCGCTGGGTGTAGAAGTCGCCCCGCTCAAGGTCTCCAGCCGAACTCCGCGCGAGGAACGCATCATCGCGGGTTTCGAGGACATCCTGCGCTTCCATCAGGCCAATGGGCGCGCCCCGTTGCATGGAGAAGGTCGTGACATCTTTGAACGTTTGTATGCCGTGCGCTTGGATCAGCTACGCAAGTTGCCGGAAGCGCAAACCCTGCTGGCAGGGCTGGATGGCCCCGGCCTGCTGTCTGGGGCTGCAATGACTCAGGCAGATGTGAATGAGTTGGACGAAGACGCCTTACTGGCAGAGTTGGGTGTTGGTGATAAAGCCGCTGACCAGGACGACATCACCGTGCTGCGCCATGTACGTTCCAGCGTTGAAAAGCGCGCGGCGGAGGAGATTGCCGACCGCTCGCCTTGTGAGGATTTCGAAAAATACCAGCCGCTGTTTGAGACAGTGGAGCGGGAGTTGAAAGCAGGCATTCGAAAGACGCTGCGCTTCGGTCGTGATACCAGCATTGAGGGAGGGAATTACTTCATTGTTGGCGGGCAGCTTGCGTATGTGGCCGAGGTTGGCGAGACCATTAAAGCTGCGTACGGGAGAAACGATGCACGGCTGCGAGTGATCTATGCCAACGGTACGGAAAGCAACTTATTGCGCCGCTCACTTGAGCGGGCGCTCTACAAGGACGAGACTGGCCGCCGCCTGACAGATACGGACATGGGGCCGCTGTTTGGCGATGCGTCAGAGCCTGACGATATTGAAACCGGAACCATCTACGTGCTGCGCAGCCTGTCCAGTCACCCATTCGTCGCCGAGCATCGCGAGCTAATCCATAAGATCGGCGTGACCGGCGGCAAAGTAGAGACCCGTATCGCAAATGCGGAAAAGGACGCCACCTACCTATTGGCCGACGTGGAGGTGGTCGCCACCTACAAGCTCCACAACCTGAATCGCACCAGGCTGGAAAACATCTTCCACCGCTTGTTCGGCGCAGCTCAACTCGACTTGACCATTGAGGATCGCTTTGGAAATCCGGTCAAGCCACGAGAGTGGTTCCTGGTTCCGCTCCATGTGATTGACGAAGCGGTTCAGCGCATTCGGGATGGGTCGATTACCGAAGTGGTCTACGACCCGAAGACGGCTCGGCTGGTCGGTTGAGCGTATGCGGAATTCTGTGGATTTGCGCTGACTGCTTCGCATTCCAATGTTGGAGATCATCAGGCTCTGACCTTCACGCAGGGTCAGTTCATTTAGTCTAAAAGAAGATATCCGTCGTCTGCGCCTTATTTCTTGTCCTGATCATATATGAAGGTACTCTTTGAGTATGCGGAGACGCTCGCGAATTGAGCTAGCATCATTAGTACCCTGCTGTGAAAGTCTATCGTATTCAAGTAAATCAAATATTGCCTTTGTAATGTCAGTTGCAGCTATCTGTTTGTTCTTCACGCGTTCGTTTTGGAAATGAACAAGATCCTTGCGAGTGATTTTGTTTAGTTTGTTGGCAGCTTTGGCATCCCTCGTAAGTAAGAAATATATAGGGATAGCTGCTTGCGCAGCCAAGAGAGTGTCTCTTGCTACAAAGAGTGGGAGCAGATCATCTAATGTTTTTTCCGCTGAATCTAAGATGGATTCGACGGCCTTCTTTTTGTTTGACTTAAAATCCTTGGTAAATTGATCGAGGAATGGCTTTTTTGTGTCAATGACTTTCCCCTGGCGCACTGAATTTTCCAAAAACAAAAGTCTAGCAGCCACTTCTCGATGTTGATATCTGCCATTCGAAAATCGAACTTTCTTCGTGAAAAGTGCATGTCCGGACAATTTGGTGATTGCCTTCGCCATATCTCCTCCAATGGCATTGCGCTTCTCTGAAGCGTTGAGCGGCACCGCCTCATTCAGTCGAGAAAACATATCCTCAATAAGCTCAAGATCTTCGGTCTCTACGCAAATAATCGGTAGAGTGAACGCATCAAAACGTTGTTTGAGTCTTGGATACTTGAGAGCTAAGTCTGAGTAAGTCAACTCGGATGCCGTTACCGTTTCATCTTCAAGGAATTCAAAATCTTTTGAAAGTGTGAATTCCCCATCAATAAAGCCAAAAATCGTCTCTAGTCGTTGACGACCATCAATAACGGCATAGTCCTTCTTGGTCTTCTTTGCCACTTCTCGTTCAAGTTTATGGAAATATAGCTTGGGAATATCGTACCTATTGATTATCGAGTCGATCAATAATTGCCTCTTTTCACGAGACCATATATCACCTTGCCTTTGATATGGAGGCGCCAAGTCGATCCGATCTTTGTCAGCGTACATAGTTAAGACTGATTCATTCTGAAGCGCGAAAGTATTTATCACAGTCATTTGAGTTCCCCTCCAATGAGTTCACCAACGCTCGACAGCTCCGGGAAAAGCTGAAACTTGGTAACCGCTAACATTTTCAATTCAGCTAGTATTGTTGCCTTGGCTGATGCGGGAACCCTGTACTCAATTAAGTGATCACCCTTTCCAATGTTTTCAATAGCTATAGTTGTGTAATGGCTAATTGTAAAAACTCCCAATTGAGCTTGAATCCGAGCATTATTTCTAGTTGCAATAACAGCCATCGGAAAGACACCTTTTGCCGGATTAGCCTCAATCGCCAAGGTCGAATAATTTTCAAGTGCCTTGTCATCAAATGAAGGCAGGTACCGTACTTCTTCCGGTCTGGAAGTGGTTTGTTGGTTTAATCTCAATGGGAATAATGCCCACAGGCTAGCGTCGGCGCGTGGATTTTGAGTTGCCGCAAAGTATAGTCCTGCAAGGGGGCTCTCAGTCCAATCTAGTAGGCGAGTTGGGACACCATAATGCTGCATAACGAATAGCCAATCGAAATTGTTGTTATTGAGTCTCTGCTCTATCAAGAGATTTGCATTTTGTTTAAAGCGGCTAATTAGTACGCTCTCTGGTGGCGGGTTATTGAGCCGCAAATATGTTGGTACTAGCTTCCATTTTGCTTGAGAGTGCCCTCGGAACCATACTGGCTCGTCGACTTTTAACAAGTCGCTCTTGAGTCGTTTTAGAAAATCGCCAACCGAATTAATAGAACGTGTCTTGATCGCCATAAATACCTCTAAATGCGCCCATTTTTATCATCAGCCCCCGTCCAAGTAGCATGGGGGTACAAATTTATAACCCGGAACCCTACCAGCAACCCACGCCGACTTCCAGTATTAAAAAGATATAGACCTATGTAACGGCAGCCCCGCCTGCACCGCGCGGGCGGGCAGGCTGGCCGCCATCAGGGAACGGTAACGATGCAGAAAAGAAACTGGCCAATCTGAGTAATCAAGTGTTGCCCAGCGTTATACCTAATCGGCACTCCAAGAGACAAATCTGAGCACTGTGGAGCACGAAACGTACTAGCGTATCTTGGAAACTAACGCTCTAACATGGTCAAGAGATTCTTGGTAATTTCCTGATGGTACTTGCACGAGTTCGCCATCAGGCATCGTGTAACTTGCATGGTTTGGGAGCCGATGCAGGGGTATTCCCAGACTGGCCGATACTTTTCCAGCTGTGTGGAAATCCTTAGTTTCGGAAACGTATGCCTTTGCCCAATCTTTCCGACTACTTATCGTCGAATTGGTCGACGCAAACAGCCCCGGATGATTAAGACTTTGGTCATAGCAGTAATTTATCAGTTCGTTTTTAACGGACTCAAATGCCGCAGCCGCACCTTTATGCGTAGTAAAGTTGTTAAAAACGAATTCGTAAAAGCTCGGGGGTTGCAGCTTAAACGTGTTCATTTGGCTATTGAAAGTTATTATATTTTCCGCAAATTTCTGAAATTGAACGGACGGATATTTGCCATATAGCAACATCAATATTCCTCTAATACCCTCAAGGGAGCTAAAGTCGGCCATCATTGGAACCACCAAATTGTCTGATGAAACCAATCCCATTTGGGTATAAATAGAAAAGCTTGGATTGCAGTCTACAAATACTGTGAGTGACTCGAATTCATCCTCATCAAATTCCAACTCACAGAGGCGGCGTATAGCTGTCATATATTCCATCCATGCTTGTTTGTTGCCTGGATTGATTACGGCGTAGCTCAGCGACAGACTTAATGATTCCAAGAACGAGTCACCTGCGATTAGATACAGGTTTTCTGCAACGTTCTTGTTGTGTGGTGATACTTTTCTTTTGAAGGAGTCTTTTATGCTGGTGAATCCTGAATTGCCTTTTCCCAGCCAGTCCATGAAGCCAACTATATTTTTTCTGAAAGCATGAGTTTGTATGGCCTGATTTGTCTCATACCCGATGTGACCACCGCCAAGTAAGAACTGTGAAATGTTTGCCTGGGGGCACAGGTCAATAACGAGAACTTGCTTTTTCGGATTCTCCTCCGCGTATAAGCAAGCTACATTTTGGCAAAGCGTAGTTTTCCCAACGCCCCCCTTGTTGTTGTAGAAAGCATAAATATCCACAGCCATAATTCCCCCCTTTAGTTTCCTGCCCCCGTTCAAGGAACACGGGGGATAAATGCATCAACCCGGAATCTAACACCAAAATCCCATTGCCGCGAGAATGGTAAAAGCTTTGACCACGGAGCAGTTCTGGTGTACTGCGCTGGCACGACAGTAGAGATTAGAACTTTCGCAATGGATACGGCTGCAGACAAAGAATCGGGCAACTTGGTCGAGAAGCAGACTGCCAGTGCACGTTCCCTGAATTACCGACTTCGTTAACAGTTTCTGCTGTTTGTTTTCGGGCAATTCAATTTCCAATTACCTCAGTGAATCCGCGCTCTCCAATTCTTAATAGCACATCAAATAACACATAACTGATCATGCTTCGGGGTAGATCAAAATTGCGTTTGAATGCTATGACCTCCCAACCTTCAGCGCGGGCACGATCAGCCCAACGTTGACTTGCACCAACCATGTAATTCGCAGCGTGTGCTCTATTAGGTTTCTTCGTTATTAGAAAATCGGAAGCAGCTCTTGCTCCGTGCCAGATGATTCGATAGGCCTGGCCAACTGAATAATCCCTGAGTAGGTTTGTCAGCATCGTATTTACTGCCCCATCACCTTGCGCGTGCAACCCCCGCATTCTCGCGCAGTAATCATAGAACTGTCTGGATTCAGAAAGTGCGAGCTTCTGCCAAAGTGGCTCTGCTTCGTCGTGCCAGTGGTCCGGCCATATTCCGGTAAGTCCGGCGAGCTCGATCTGTTCGACTAATTTGTGCGTATTGTCTGCAGGCACAATCCATCGAACGTTTTGCGCGTCATAGATAATTTTTTCATCATCCATTTCTATTGCTCCTTCCTCAGAGTGCTCAGATACGGCAATTAATCCTGCTTGTCGTAATGAATCAAAGAGGTCATTTCTTAACGCTGCGGTTGGTGCATAAGGCACAGGACTTGCGTTCAATGGGCCACATATGAACTGAGCATCTATGGGGCTGCAGCGAATCAATGCGAGAAATGCAACCGCTTCTGCAAATGACATATCTCCAATCGAGCAGGTGGTATGACGAAACTTGGCTTGCTCAGCCGCTATCGCACTGCTTATTATTTCCCGCAGTCTGACTTTCTCTTCTGTGGCCTTACGATACCGCGCCATGACGCAATGTTGGCATCGGCATCGATAATTTTCTTCATGACCACAAGCGGTACAACTAACTTTACCGGCCAGCAATTTCTTGCCAACTCGTTTTGGGACCTCTTCGGCCATATTTGCTCCACATATAGAGCAAATCTGATCGAGCAACTTTGGCGGCAATAGTGTTCGGAGCTGATTTGAAGGGACATCTATTTTGTACCGTCGAATCAACTCGACCGCCTTGTCGCCAGACAAGTACCCAGCCATGAGTTCATCGAGTTCAAGTGGACTCAAGTGAGAAATCGCAGGGTGAAGCGGTAGTGACCCCATGGAACCATCCCAACTTTAAGAAGATGTTGGAAAAATATAGAGTAAATCAGTGAAATTGTCACTCATAGAGCGTGGCCTGATAGTAATCCGGTTAAGACAATCGGGTTATGGGAAAAAGCACAAAACTGATAGACCCAAAGGTCTTGTTCGGGATGAGGCTCGTGAAGCTCAGAAAAGAGCAAGGATGGTCGCAGGAACAACTCGCGCTTGAAAGTGGTTTGGCACGAAGCTACCTTGGTGGGGTAGAGCGTGGTCAACGGAACATTGCGCTCCTCAATATCTGTCGGCTGGCTGAGGCGTTAGACGTACCACCTTCAGAGTTGTTGAAGTTTTAAGCCACGTTAACTTTTGTGTAGCTGAAAATATAGCGATACAAAAGGTCAGGGTTCTTCCGGTTGTTGTTCATGAGATCTAACTCATTAAAGGCAAATATTCTGCGCGTGCTTCATGAAACGCGCTAGCAATGCTGCGCCTTACGTTAGATCAAAACCCCTCAAAAGTATTGGCATGAATTGCGTCATGACGTATTGTCCAAGACAGTAACCCGGTGAACGCATCAATTGACACCGCAAATCTGTCTGTCGAGAAAATCCGAAGGATGCCGCGCCAGCGTGAGCGCGTGATCCTGATAATAATGCCGCTCCATATCCGCGATCTGCAGATTGGCCTTGTGTACGGTCGCTTTGATTGCCATGGGTTTTCCTGTTACGGTGCAT
>Ga0210039_1001774_pt1 | contig 19158 bp, 9 predicted proteins | sample CryGeyCG2114_250_3_FD_185460 | JGI IMG/M metagenome (GOLD analysis project Ga0210039, IMG submission 185460) | Groundwater microbial communities from aquifer - Crystal Geyser CG17_big_fil_post_rev_8/21/14_2.50 (SPAdes) (version 2) | ecosystem: Environmental > Aquatic > Deep subsurface >...
TAAAAACTAAAGATTTTTCAATTCTATTTTTTATCGAGTCAATTTCTTTCTTTTTGTCAGTAAAAAGTTTTGCAATTATATCACCTTTTTTTACTTTGTCACCAATTTTAAGATTAAAAATAATTCCCGCTTTAGGTTCAATAATATCATCTTTTGTTAATCTGCCTGCCCCAAGTTGCAAAGCTGACATTCCAACTTCGTAATTATTAACTTCTTTTAAGTATCCACTTTTTGAAGCAACAACATCTTCTGAATATTTTGATTTTGGATATTTTTCCAAATCGGTTAAAACAGAAGTATCTCCATTTTGTAATTTTACAACTTCAAGAAATTTATCAAATGCTTTTCCACTTTTAATCATTTCTTTTGATATTTCAACACCTTCATCTATTGAGGAAGCTTTTCCACCGAGATAAATCATAGCTCCAGAAAGTTTATAAGTAACTGTCATTAAATCTGGAATATCTTTCCCTTGCAAAGCTTCAACTGATTCAACAACTTCAAGCCAATTTCCAATATAATTTCCGAGTGGCTGATTCATATCTGTAATTATTCCAATTACTTTTTTATCAAATGCTTTTGCAGTATTAATTAAAGATTTTGCAAGTTCTTTTGCATCTTTTAATTCCTTCATAAAAGCACCACTTCCAGTTTTGATATCAAGCACAAGTCCATCAATTCCTTCGGCTAATTTTTTGCTCATTATGCTTCCGGTAATTAACGGAATTGATTCAACCGTTGCAGTAACATCGCGAAGCGCATAAATTAATTTATCTGCGGGAGCAATGTTTTTTGTTTGTCCAGCTAAAACAGTTCCACACTTTTTAATTACTTTTTTGTACTCTGCTAAATTTAAGTCAGTTCTAAATCCAGGAATAGATTCAAGTTTATCTAAAGTTCCACCAGTGTGCCCTAAACCACGACCAGAAATCATTGGAACATTAACTCCAGCCGCTGCAACAATTGGCGCAAGAATTAAAGAAGTTTTATCACCAACTCCACCTGTTGAATGCTTGTCAACTTTTGCCCCGTATATTGAATCCAAATTTATTACAATTCCACTATAAAGCATTGCTTCAGTAAGAGCAGCAGTTTCCTCAACTGTCATTCCATTTAAATAAGTTGCCATAAGAAAAGAGGAGAATTGGTAGTCTGGAATTTTCCCTTTTGTGTAGTTATTTATTAGAAAAATTATCTCTTCTTTCGATAAAGCATTTTTTTCGCGTTTCTTTTTAATCAATTCAATTGTGTTCATATTATTTCCAATTATATTTTAATAGTTCAACTTATTAAAATAATTTTTAATAAGTTGAATCAATTGTAAATATTAATTACTATTTGTTTTGAAATTTAATTGGAAGGAATTAACAAAAGATTAATTTGATTAAACAAAAAGTTTAAAAATGCTTCTAAGTTTTTAATATTCTAATTAATACATCATTCCAATGGTAAGAGTAATATAAAAAGCACCAATTTCATTTTTGAATCTTCCACGCAAGTGTTCAACCTCACCTGAAAGGAACTTCATATAGTAATATCGCATACTAAGTCCAACAAGGTTGTCTTTACTTGTCCCAAAATCAGCTCCAAAACCAATATATCCGCCAGCAGCAACAAAAGATTTCGCATACTTAAATGACGAAAAAAACTCTTCTTTATAAGGTGTTGAAATAATTACTGTTGGACCAATGCCCAAAATTAAATGAGGACGGAGATTGTCGCTTAATTCTTTTTCGAACAAACGATAATGAATTCCAATATTAATTGGTAAAAGAAAAACTCTGTTTTCTTTTCCAACAACAATAGAGCGACCAAAATAATCAAAATATTCAAACTCACGTTCATTTTTGGATTCAGCGATTGATAAATCAATGAAGCCATCAATTTTTGTGGAATAATTTTTTCTAAAAAAAGTTCCTAAACCAAATCCACCATCGCTAAATATTAAATCAACACCCCAAGAGTTTGATGGAAAAATAGTTAACGGTTTTTCTGGAGCAATTTCACCAATTTTCTGTCCATAGCTAAACAGAAATGGAATTAGCAATAATATTCTTAAAATATTTTTCAAATCAAAAACCAATTCTTTCTAAATAATGATGCTTAAAATATATTAAATTTAGATGTTATAAATAAGTACACTTTTTAATCTCTAAAAAAAATAATGATACTAACAAAAGTAAATATTAATTCAGTAAATACCGATGAACTTCTAAATGAAAAAATTAAATCAAACCAATTAAATAAATTTTTGTTAGTTGTTCCAACAAACCGAAAGTTGCGTAGTTTAAAAAAACGAATTATTGATTCTGCACCAAACAAAACAGTTACAAAAATAAACATTGAAACTATTGGCACACTTACAAAAAAACTACTTCAAGTATCAAAACAATTTTACGAATTAACTGACGAAGCCGCCACAATATTTGTTGAACAAAGCGTAAAAGAAATTCCACTGATTTACTTAAACAACTATGATGGCAATATTCCATCGGGAACATTAGGTAAAATAAAAAATGTTATTTCAAAATACAAAGAAGAAGGTATAACTCCAGAAATTTTATTGAGAGAATCGGAGGAACTTGAAAGGTCAGAAAAAAAGAAAGCAATTGATATCGCTAATATTTTTAGAGTATTTCAGAATAAATGTAATGATTTAAATGCGTTTGAAATTGGGGATATATATTCTATTTTGTCACAAATATCAGCAAAAGGATTTCAAAACAATTTTAGTGAACTATTTGATGAGGTAGATTTAATAGTTTTTGACGGCTTTGATGCATTTACAGCTTTAGAGCTCACTATGTTAAATAAGTTGTCGTTTTTGAAGGATGTAAATCTGTTTTTGAATTTTGACTATTACGGATATAATCCTATTATATTTTCTCATCTTGAGGAAACATATAACAAACTTCAACAATTTGGTTTTAAAAAGATTGAGGACAAGTTTAAGATAAACGAGGATGAATTTATAGAAATTGTGCGTAAAAAGTTGTTCCTTAAATCCGACAATATTTGTGAAAGTAGATTTAGTAATAAAATTACAAAAATAATAGCATCAAGCAGAGAAAAAGAGGTTCAAGCAATTATAAAGGAAATTAAGAAAATTTTATTGGATAAAAAAGCAGAACCGCACGAAATATCGGTGACTTTTAATTTGATAAATAATTATTCCTCAATTATCCGTAATACTTTTGAAGGTTATGGGATTCCATATAATTTAACCGATAGACTAAAGCTTGATAATTCACTTTCGGTTATTGCAATTTTAAGTTTTTTGGAAATATTAAACTCCGATTTTTATTACAAAAATATTATTAAAACCTTTAGCAATTCATTTGTTTTACTCGATAATTTTGATCTTGATGCAATTATTTTTTCAGCCACAAATCTTAAAATTGTAGTTGGTATAGATAATTGGAAGTTTTCGCTTAAGCGAGGTATTGTATTTGAAGAAAATTTGAGTGGGTTATCAAAAAGTGGAAAGCGGTTAAGTAAATATAAAAATGCTTTGGAAAGTCTTGGTATTATTGACTATTTGTTATCTGTGTTTAAAAACCCATTAACTCCGTCACAATTTTATTTAGAGCTAAATAAATTAACACACAGTTTAAATATTCCTAAAAACATTTTAACCTCTGAAAACAGCAACAAAGAGGTTGAAATTAAAGCACTCACTACTTTTCTTGATTCTGCAAAAGAAATATTAGATTTAATTGAAAAAGAAAATGGGAATATTTCTTTTGAACTATCTTTCTATCTTGAAAGATTTGCAACATTAGTAAGTTCTACTCGATTTAATATTAAGGAGCGTTCTGATTATGGAGTTTTAATTACCAATATAAACGAATTGCGTGGACTTAAATTTAAGTATTCTTTTATAGGAGGCTTAATAGATGGGGATTTCCCAACCAAATATAGACCAGAAATATTTTTCGCAGAATCATTTGCGAAAAAGGAAAAGCGCCATTTGGATGAAGAAAGATTCCATTTTTATCAATCACTTGCTTCGTGGGAAAAAGGACTATATTTAACTTATCCTTCGGGTGATGGATTTACAACTTCTACTTTTTTAAAGGATTTTGAAAAGAGTTTCACAGTTTCTGAAGTATTAGCAAGCGATTACGACAATTTAATTTATTCAAATGAAGAAGCGGAAAGAAAAATAAATATAGATTCAAAGGAGTTTCCTTTTCAATCAATGCAGAAGAAATGGAAATTAAATGGCGAAAACGCTCTGCTTAGAGAATCAGATCCTCACATAAAATCAAATTATAACGGATTCATCTTTAATGATGATAAATGCTTTAGCGATTTAGAAAATTATAATGAACTCGCTTATTCAATTTCACAATTAGAAACATACGCGCAATGTCCTTTCAAATATTTTTTAGAAAGGATATTAAAAGTTGAAATTAGTGAAGAGCCAGATGAGGATATGGAGGCAGCTGAAATTGGAAGTTTATTGCATTCCATTGTTTATGATTTTTATACAGAACTTAAAAAGAAAAACATAAAACTGAAAGGTTGTACTGATACAGTTTTTGAAATTGCAGAAAAAATATTGTTTGAAATTGCAGAAAAGCATGTACAAGAAGTTTTCAATAATTCACCTTTTGCTTTCTATGAAGAAGAAAAAATCTTTGGAATTGATGGAAATAGGAAGCATTCAATTCTATTTAAATTCCTTGAAAACGAAAGGAATGATGATGGTAGCATGATTCCAAAATATTTTGAAACTAATTTTGGAGTTGTGGATGTTGAACAAGATAAATCACTTTCGCAAAAAGAGCCTTTAATGTTGGATGATATTCTTCTTAGAGGAAAAATAGATAGACTTGATGTTGATAATAATAATAGCAAATTTGAAGTTATTGACTACAAAACAGGAAGCAAAAAAATTACTAAGGATGAACTTGCTGAAGGATTATCACTTCAATTGCCTATATACGTTTGGGCAGCTAAAACTTTATTGCATAATACTGACGGTAAATTTTATAATGCTGCGGCAATGACAATTTATTCGTTAAAATATCAAGAAAATATTTTTGGGAAAAACAAGGTTTCGCTAAGCAGAAAAAAGGAAGAAAATCAATCGGATTTAATTGATGAATTTGTAGATGTTGCTTTAGGACATGTTAAAAATGCAGTCGAAAATATACGAAAGGGAAATTTCCCCTTAACTAAATATATTGATAACAACGAAAAGGTTTGTAAATTTTGCAACTATAAAATGATTTGCAGAATCAATTCTATTAAACTTGGATAATGCAATAGGATTAATAAGTAAAATTCAACATTTGTTTATCCCCAAATATGCATTAGAAAAGCATTAATGCATATTCGACTAACTCGCTCTAAGCGTTTGTACTATTGTTCACTTAACCTTTTGGGTACAAACGCTAAGACCGAGTAAGTCGGGGCAAGTTCGCTTCTATATTGATTGTTCTTTTTCTAAAATTGTTTATTTTAATCCTATTGCATTATCCAGGTTTATAGCACACAATAATAATCTGTATTATAGTTTTCTTGCAACAACAATAACATCTTTATACGAAATAGCTTTACCAGAATTATTATCAATTGCTTCCACATAGACAATATACATTCCAATCCGTAACGGATTGCCATTGTCATTCAAACCGTCAAATATAATGGAACCACTTTGAGCTACTGATTTGTTGTTCAAAATTGTTTTTACAAGTCTGCCATGGTCATCAAATAATTTTATTCTAATTTGAGCAGTTGTAAAAGGAAGCGAATAATTTATTATTGTAAAATCTTCAAAGCCATCATTGTCGGGCGAAAAAGGATTTGGGCTAAACGAAATTCCCTTTTCAGTATCTGTGTTTTCAGCAAAAATTGAATTAACTTTCCCTGGAGTTGCACCATCTTTGTTCACAGAAGTACTCCAATTTGTTTGTTCGTTAGAGCCAATATTAAATGAAATACGTTCTAATGATTTATTCTTTGTTACAGCAATGTTTTTGTTATGCAACTTTGGATTATAAAATAATGAATCAATTAAATTGCCCCAATGGTCAATAACAATAATGCTTTCGCCTGCATTAGAAAGCGATAATGAAGCATCCTTTAATATTTTTATGTTTGATTTATTTAAATCACTATACGACAAAAAAATTGAAGAGTCAGATGAAACAACAAAATATTCCATAGATTTTAGGGACAAAAATGTTGAAGATATTTCTAAATAATCAATTTCATTTACCACTAATTTCCAACCACCAATATTTATTGCCTCACCAGTAGTGTTATAAAATTCAATAAATTCAGAGTTGCCAAACTCTGGGTCATACATTATTTCATTTATTATAACTGAATTAGGCTCTGCTTGGATGGTATTTAATATTGAATTATTCAAACCTGGACTTGAGCCAGAAATAGAAAGAGAAGGCAGCCAGTTAGAAATATCGGCGGCACTTTCCTTTAAGGAAAACCTCTCAAATGAACGCCCTTTCTCTATTTGCCAATCTTTATCATATTTTAAGCTGTCGATAATATTATGGTTAAAATCATAAATTATTATACCATCTTCTATGTTTCCTAAGGTTCCAAACTTTGATTCAACTATTGGAATGTTTGATGGAAAGATTTTGGAAGTGTCATTAGTGATTATTAGAAAATCATTTGATTTTATAAATAATGGATTTGTTGAAATTTGGCTTAGTTTTGGTGTTATGTATAAATCGCTTATATACCAATTTGAAATATCAATTGTAGATTCAGTGTTATTATATATTTCAACCCATTCCGTTTCGTCACTATTTGGATTAGCCATAAATTCGTTTATTAAAACAGAATTCCTTTTTGCTCCAGAAAAAAATGTTTTTTGCATTTTATTATTAAGCGTATCTTCATCAATTTGGTAATTAACTTGAGCTTTCACTAATACAGAATCATTTATTACAAAGGAATTGTTTGATATTACCGATATTGAATCACCTGATTGTAAATTGGAAAAATTGGATTCCTCCAAAATTGATTGACTGTTTCCAACTGTAAATTTAATTTTCACCGAAAAGTTATCCGCTTTACTTAATCCAATATTTTTGATTGAATATTTTATTAACACGTTTTCGTCACGGATTGGGAATTCTGGTACTAAATTCAAATCGGAGATTTGTAAATCAAAATTAAAAGGGGTTGCTGTGTTTTTTCTTCCTGGCGTGCTTAGTTCAATGTCTGTGGAGGATTTCCAATTTGTAGAATCATTTGAGTTTTTTGTTGATATAATTCGTTCTAATGATTTTCCAGCAGTTCCACCCCACAACGACCTATATTTAATTGAATCAATCACTTCACCAAAGGAATCTTTTAAAACTATTCCATCTATATCATTATTCAAGTTTGCAAAATTTGTAAACAGCAAAGTGGATTGAATTGAGGTGTGGTAATCCAAAATTATTGAATCCTTTGAAACAACAAAATATTCATTTGGGGAAATAAAATGGTTGTATTCAATTGTGGTGGACTTAGGAGTTGTTAAAACATCTGAAATTGAAAAATTATGAATATTGATAGTATCACTGCTGGCATTTAAAAATTCAATCCATTCAGGCTCACCGTTAATTGGAGAGTACATTATTTCATTTACAATTATTGAACTGAAATTAAATCCAGGTGAAATAGAAGTGTTAATAAAATTGTTTAAAACATTTTCATCATTTTCAGCAATTGCTTTAACTATATAATTGTGAGTTTGTTTTATGTCCAGTATTTGAGAGGAGAACTTATAAAAAACTGAATCATTTGCTCTGAGAAAAATAGATGGGCTACTTTCGACAACTATAATATTTGTCGAATCTCCATAAATATCTTCAAGCCACACAAGTTTAAATTCCAAACTTTCTTTGCCAGTATTTTTGACAAGAATTTCTAATGAAACGTTATCACCATATTTGGGCTTTGTTGGATTAAAAAATATGTTAATTAAGGAAACATCATAATTCTTGATGCTTATTGAGTTAATCATATTTGGAGTTCCACCATATATTAAATTTGCAGAAGACCAGTTTGAGGAATCAGTTGAAGATCTATCATCAGAATATCGTTCTAATGATTTTCCACTTAATCCTCCCCAAGCACTATAATAATGAAGCGAATCAATTATTCGGTTTAAGGAATCGAGGAGAACTATTCTGTCACCGCTATTGTTTAAATTAGGCAAATTAGAAATAACAAAAGATTTAACATTAGGATAAACGTCAATAAAACTGCTATCATCAGCAAATATAAAATATTCATTTGGAGCTAAAAATATTTCGTCACCACAAATGGTTATTGTGTCAGATAAATCCGCTATCTTATAATTTTTAAGAGTAATAGTTTTTTCACTTCTATTAAAAATTTCAATCCACTCAGGTTCTGGTAATATTGGAGAATGCATAATTTCATTAATTACAATGTCATTTCTAATTTCATTTATTTGGTTTCCATAAAAGGAAATATTTGATGAATTGTTTTCAATATTATTATCAATATCTAAATCAATATTTACTATGTAGTTGTTTTTCCCAGGATTGAAATCATTTAAGATTTCCTTATAAATTATACTATCTCCACTGACAATAAATTCTCCAGCAATATTTGTTAGTTTTTCGTGTGACTGTGCAATTGAATCAAGATTAATGTCATGATAAATGTCAATTGAAAAATTGCTAATTGAGGAAAGCCCAACGTTTTTAACTAAAAATGATAAAGAAACTATTTCACCAACTATTGGATTTAAAGGAGTAATATTCAAAAGGGATATTGCTAAATCGTTTTCCCGTTGTGTAACTGAATTTAGTGTTCCTGGTGTAGCAAAATATTTACTTATTGAACTTTCCCAATTATTAAAGTCGTTGCTATTTTGCTGTGCTGCAATTCTTTCCAAAGACTTACCATTATTTCCACCCCAAGTTGACTTATAGGCAACACTATCAATTATTGAAGTTTGTGGATTTAATAATTGTATGTCATCATCAGTATTATTTAATGAGGGCAAATTAATCACTTTTATTTTTGAAGGAATTACGTAAAATTCCGTAATCAGACTATCGTCAGTTATTACTAAATATTCCAAAGGCTCAATGTAAAAAGAGCTATCCGAAATTATAGTTGCTGAAGTTCTATCAGCAATTCTCCAATTTATCAAATCGATGCCCTTGTCGGTTCCATTAAAAAGTTCAATCCATTCTGGCTCATCACCAATTGGTTTATACATAATTTCATTTATTACAATATCATTATATTCATTGGGTTTGGGAAGAATATTTATTTCCGTTGAAAAATAATTGTCACTTATGTTTTCATCAACGATAAATTCAATTTCTGCAAACACATTAAACATTCCAGTAGTTGTAGCAAAAATACTGGATTCAAATTCCAAGGAATCGTTGCTTAAAATAATCGGTTCAATATTATTAATAATAAATTCGTCACTTTGAGCGAGGGAATCTCTATTAAAATCCAAATACAGTTTTACTAAAAAACTAGATGCATCATTTAATCCATTATTTTTAACTCCGAGCAAAAATTCAACCTCATTGTTTTCGTAAATGTTTTTTGGAAGAATGGTTAAATGTGAAATGCTTAAATCGTAATTTTTAGAGGAAACAGAATTCTTAAAACCAGGTGTTCCATTTCGCTGATTTGAATTACTCCAATTATCCAAACTATTGTTTCCGTTAGCCAGAATCTTTTCATCGGAATATCCTGCAGAGTTATTTGCGGAATAAGTATAAGTATCAATTGTGTCACCAATTTCATTTAATAAATAAATTGAACGGTCTGATGTGTTAGCCATTCCACTGCTTCCAAATTTACCATTATCAATTTGCAAAATTAAAGTTGAGTCGGTAACTAAATTCATATAAAGTCCATTTACAAAATCGTAATCGTTTTCAAATATTGCAGCATAATTGTTTGGTGGCAAAATAGTACCATTATTAAATTCTACAATTTTATCGGCTGTTGAAGTTGCATAAACTATTTGATAATTGGAAAGATTTACAGATGAATCAGTAGATAAATTGAATAATTCAATAAACTCACCATTTGTTTCTATTGGATAAAACATCACTTCTGAAAATGATAAGTAGTTAGTTTGAGCTGAAACATAAAAATTAATAAATAGGAAAATGAGAAAAATCCCTTTCTTCATTTGATAAACTCCATGATTATTTTGTGCCTATCAAAATTTAATAAATAATTAAACTAATAATTAGATAAAATTTTCTTATTAAAGCTAAAATAAATATTTACTTCGCGTCAATATGGAAATACCATTTTTCCTTTTGGTGTAATAAATAAGTAAATTGTTGAATTAAAATGATTTAATTAAAGTAAATGGAAAAGAAAAAAGTATTTATACTCGGTTCAACTGGTTCAATTGGTGTAAGCACCCTTGATGTAATTCGATTACACAAAGATTCATTTGAAGTTGAGGGACTAACTGCAAATAGAAATATTGAATTATTATTCAAGCAAATTCGAGAATTTAATCCTAAATACGTTGTTGTTAAAGATGAAAATTTAGCAAATAGTTTTAAAGATAATTTGCCTAATGGAACAATATTTTTAAGTGGTGAAAATGGTTTAATAAAAGCTACTCGTGAAGCAGAATATGATATTCTTCTTTCTGCCTTGGTTGGTTTTGCAGGGTTACAGCCAACAATTGAAGGTATAAAAAAAGGCAAACGAATTGCTCTTGCAAATAAAGAAACTCTTGTTGTTGCTGGTGAAATTATTACACAGTTAGTAAAGCAATATAATGCCGAATTAATTCCAGTTGATTCTGAACACAGTGCAATATTCCAATGTTTGACTGGAGAAAAAAACAATGAAATTGAAAAATTAATTTTAACTGCTTCGGGAGGACCATTTTTTTCAAAATCTAAAGAAGAATTAAAACACGTTACAATTGCACAAGCTCTTAAACATCCAAATTGGGAAATGGGAAATAAAGTTACAATTGATTCTGCAACGATGATGAATAAAGGGCTTGAAATGATTGAAGCTCATTGGCTATTTAATTTACCAGCAAGTAAAATTGAGGTTATAATTCACCCGCAATCAATTGTCCATTCAATGATTGAATTTATAGATGGCTCAATTAAAGCCCAGCTAAGTAAACCCGATATGCGGCTGCCAATTCAGTATGCGCTAACTTATCCAAATAGAATGCCTAATAGTTTCACTAACACAAAGCTAACAGAAATTGAATCATTAACATTTCACAAACCTGATTTTGCAAAATTTGAATGTCTTCAATTAGCATTTGATGTTTTGGAAACTGGCGGAACTGCTCCAGCAATTCTTAATGCCGCTAACGAAATTGCAGTGGATATGTTTTTAAAAGGAAAAGTATCATTTGTTGAAATTCCTGAAATGATAAAAAACGCATTAAATCACGTTGAAAATAAATCAAAACCCGATTTAGAAACTATTATTGAATACGATAGTTTAACACGAAAATATTTTAAAGTTTAAAAAGGAAACAGAATAAATGAATTATATCATATATTTTATAATTACAATCAGCATTTTAGTGTTTGTCCATGAATTAGGACATTTTCTTGCCGCAAGAATTTGCAAAATGAGAACCGATGTATTTGCAATTGGTTTTGGTAAAAGATTATTTGGCTGGAATAAAATATACGGATTTACTCTTGGAAATCTTCCAGAAAAATTAGATTTACAAGGTCACACAGATTATCGAATTTCAATGCTTCCACTAGGTGGTTATGTGAAAATAGCTGGTATGGTTGACGAAAGTTTTGATACCGATTTTGCTAACAAAAAACCAGAACCTCATGAATTTAGAGCCAAACCAACTTACCAAAAACTATTTGTAATTTCGGCTGGTGTTATAATGAATCTTGTTCTCACCATTTCAATATTTTCTGGTATTAATTATTTTCAGGGAAAACAAGTAATTAAAACTACAACTGTTGGAATTGTTGAAGAAAAAACGTTAGCATTTGATGCTGGTTTTAGAACTAACGATAAAATAATTTCAGTTAATAATAATGAAATTTTGGATTGGCAAAAGATTTTTACATCACTTTTTATTGACGAAAGCAATGATGCTAAAAATGTGACAGTTTTAAGAGCCAACAAGGATACAACTTTTGTAATTCCACAAGAAGTTCTGGGAAAAGCTTCGCAGGAATCTTATTTCCTCCCCATTGGAAATGTTAAACCATATATATCCACAATTATTGAAGATTCACCAGCAAATGATGCAGGCATAAAACCAGGAGATATTTTCCTTTCAATTAACAACAATGAACTTGCTGGAAGTGCTGAAGTTATAAAAATTATTTCAGCAAATGCTAATACTGAATTGCCCTTAACAATTTTGCGTGGAAAAGACACAATAAAAACAGCAGTTACTCCAGGGCTTGATGGCAAAATTGGAATATCTATTAAAGACAATTATATAGGGCCAATTGAGCATGAGCAATATTCTTTTCTTGTGTCTATTGGTTTTGGCTTAAGTGATGTGGTTCAATATGTTGTTGTTACTTATGATTATATGGGCAGAGTAATATTTGGCAATCTCGAAATGAGTCAAGCATTTGGTGGGCCAGTAAAAATTGCACAAATTGCAGCAGAAACAGCCGATCTTGGAATAGTTCCATTTTTAAGACTATTGGCAATACTTAGTTTAAGTTTAGCAATTATGAATATACTTCCATTTCCAGTTTTGGATGGAGGTCATTTTGTAATAATATTGCTTGAAGGAATTTTTAGACGTGAAATTCCAATTAAAATAAAAATTGCAATTCAAAATGCTGGATTTGTAATAATATTGCTTTTAACAGCATTTATCCTTTATAATGACATTATCAATCTGTAAATTAGCTAATTGCTTAGCTTTGTAACAATACCAACTACATTGCAATTTCAAATAAAGTTATAATTCAAATGGTGGTTTAGCAGCGTCTAAACCCCATTCTTTATAAAATTGTGTTAAGTAATTTTCCATAAACAAATGCCTTTTTTCGGCAATAGTTTTACCAGTTTCAGTATTCATTTTGTCTTTTAGTAACAGTAATTTTTCGTAAAAGTGATTTATTGTTGGTGCAGAACTGTTTTTATATTCTTCTTTTGTCATATTCAAATTTGGTGGAATAGTAGGGTTAAATATTTCTCTATTTTTAAATCCTCCATAATTAAAAGCTCTAGCAATTCCAATAGCACCAATAGCATCTAATCTATCTGCATCCTGAATTACGTCAAGTTCTGCTGAATTGAATTTCTGTTTTTCTTTTCCACCTTTGAATGAAATATTTTCTATTATTTTTATAATATGGCATATTTTTTTAGCATTTAAGTTTTGCTCTTCCAAAAACTCTTTTGCAATTTTTGGACCAATAAATTCATCACCATTGTTAAATTTTGAATCGGCAATATCGTGCAATAAAGCACCTAATTCAACAACAAGCGAATCAACTTTTTCGTTAGATGCTATCTGTTTTGCATTTTCCCAAACGCGATAAATATGCCACCAATCGTGCCCACCTTCGGCGTTCTTAAGAGTGCTTTTTACAAAAATTACTGTATCGTTAATTAGTTTATCATTATTCATAAGAAGTCCAATTTTAATAAATTATGCAAATGTTATTATTTTATCGAAAATAATTTAGGAATTTTCATAACACAATGAAAATATTATTGAAAAGTGGGTTACTTAAAGAGGTAAAAAAAAGAAATTACAAGAATTATTCCTAAGATGCAAATATATTATAAATAATATCAACGGAATTTTCTATTTATGAGTATATTTATAATTGATTTTAAATTTAATGAGAATATTATGAAAAGTTTTGAAGAGATAGGAATTGAGAAAAACATTCTTACTGCTATTGAAGAACTGGGTTTCGAAAGTCCTATGCCCGTTCAAGAAAAAGTTATACCACATCTATTAAGTGACAATAAATCAGATATTGTTGCTTTAGCCCAGACAGGCACTGGAAAAACAGCCGCATTTGGTTTACCCATTGTTCAAAAGGTTAATACCTCAAGTAATAAAACACAGTATTTGATTATAAGTCCTACTCGCGAACTTTGTGTTCAAATTGCCGATGACTTAAAATCGTATGCAAAATATAAAGATAAAATTAAAATAGTTGCAGTTTTTGGCGGAGCAAGCATTGAGCATCAAATTAAAGCACTAAAAAAAGGTGCCCATATTATTTCGGCTACTCCTGGTAGGTTGCTCGATTTATTAAACAGACGAGTTGTGGATATTAGAGATATTCAAACGGTTGTGTTAGATGAAGCAGATGAAATGCTAAATATGGGTTTCCGCGAAGATTTGGAAGCAATTTTAAGCGATACTCCAGCCGAAAAACAAACTCTATTGTTTTCAGCAACAATGCCAACTGAAGTAAAAAAGATTGCAGATAAATTTATGCACAACACAATTGAATTTACAGTTGGAAAGAAAAATTCAGGTGCTGATACCGTTTCACATATTTGTTACACGGTTCAGGCCCGAGATAGATATTTGGCTTTAAAAAGAATTGTTGATTTTCATCCAGATATTTATGGAATTGTCTTTTGTCGTACCAGAATTGAAACCCAAGAAGTTGCTTCTAAATTAATGGACGATGGATACAATGCCGATGCAATTCACGGTGATCTTTCACAAGCCCAACGTGATATTGTTATGGGTAAATTTAGAACTAAGCATATTAGTCTTTTGGTTGCAACAGATGTTGCTGCTCGTGGACTTGATGTTAACGATTTAACTCACGTTATTAATTATAATCTTCCAGATGAACTTGACGTTTATACTCACCGAAGTGGTAGAACTGGTAGAGCCGGAAAAGTTGGAATTTCTATTATTATTTCTAACTTAAAAGAAAAAGGTAAAATTCATATTATCGAACGTCAAATTGGAAAGAAGATAGAACATAAACCAGTTCCACTTGGCCGAGAAATTTGTAAAGTGCAACTATTTCATGTTATTGATAGAATGGAAAAAGTTGATGTAGATTCAAATGAAATTGATCAATTTCTTCCAGAATTAAATAAAAAATTGGAATGGCTTGATAGAGATGAATTAATTAAAAAGTTTGTTTCAGTGGAATTTAATAGATTTGCCGATTATTATAAAAACACTCCCGACCTAAATAAACCTGCTGATGACAGAAAATCAAGAAGTGAAACAGGTTCTCGTAATAGAGGTTCCAAGGAAGGGTTTACTCGCTTTTTTATAAATCTTGGCTCTATGGATAACATTAGACCAGTAGATTTAATTGGAATGGTTAACGATTTATCAGGTGTTCGCGACATAGAAATTGGTGAAATTGATATTAAAAAATCATTCTCATTTTTTGAAATTGACAGTGAGTATAAAGACCAATTATTAGATACTTTTAATAAGGCGGAGTACAAGGGTAGAAAAATTAATCTTGAGGTTTCTGATAGAGCTGCAAATTCATCATCTGGTGGAAGGAAACGCTCTGGTGGTGGAAACTTTAATAAGGGAAGTAAATCTTATAGCAGAAGTGAAAAGCCATCAGGAAGAAGAGAAAAATCGTTTGGTAAAAGCGATAAACCATCTGATCGTGGCGGTAAGTCATATAGTAAAAGCGAAAAATCTTCTGGTGGAAGTGAAAGAACATTTGGTAGAAGTGATAAACCATCCGATAGAAGTGGTAGAAAAACTGACAGAAAATTTGGCGGAAGTTCAAATAAAAGAAGAAGTTAATAGTACAAAGTATCTAATTATTTATTAACTTAGCTAACGCAATGTTGATAATTTTAATCAAATACTTAGTTTGGAAGTGATAATGGAAAATAAATCAAATCATACTTTTCATATACCTGTAATGGGATTGAGTTACACAATTGATTCGCCAATAAAGGTTGCACATCTTGGCATTTCGTCGGTTATGTCTATTGTTGAACATAACATGATTGAAAAATTGCGAGAACATTATTCAAAATTGTTTGATAAACCTTTTGAGCCAATAAATTCAAAAATTGAAGATTTTAGAGCAAAAAGAATTACATCATACTTAAACTTGGTTGATGAAATTGTTAAAGAAAAAGTAAATAAACTAAGAAATTCGTTTGAAGAAAAAAGAGAAGAACTTGAAAAATATTTTGAGCTGCTTCCTTCACTTTCTAATTTACGCCATCGATTTGATGAAATGGTTGCTAACAACTCAAGTATTCAAGATATTCAAAAATGGATTAGTGAAAATTTGCACGTTGGCGATATTGATGTAAACATTATGACAAAGCTAGATGGTCCAAATTATATTGGAAACGAGCAACTTCCTGTTGAACAAAACAATGCTCACGCAGCTCTTCGTGGATTTGCTAACAGTACACTGCAATCATCACTTGTTCTTTCTGCGGGAATGAATCCAAGACTTTTTTCATATATGGAAAATTTTGATGATTTTTACCCTGATAACGAAGGCAAACTTAAAAAGAAAATTATTATCAAAGTTAGCGATTACCGATCTGCTTTAATTCAAGGAAAGTTTTTTGCTAAAAAAGGTCTTTGGGTTTCGGAATATCGTGTTGAATCTGGGTTAAATTGTGGTGGACATGCTTTTGCAACGGATGGCTATTTGCTTGGACCAATTTTAGAGGAATTCAAAAAAAATCGTGAAGATCTACTTACTACAACTTATGAAATTTTCAAAGATGCACTATCTAAAAAGGGAAAAGTAATTCCTCAAGAAATTCCTCATACAAAATTAACTGCTCAAGGCGGTGTTGGTACTGCGGATGAACATCAATTCTTGTTGGATAAATTTAATCTTGATTCTGTTGGTTGGGGAACACCTTTCCTTCTTGTTCCAGAAGCAACAAGCGTTGATGAATATACAATGCAAATTTTAAGCGATGCAAAAGAAGAAGATTTATATCTATCCAATGCGTCACCTCTTGGAGTTCCGTTTAATAATGTTCGTGGAAGTTCAAAAGATGTTGAACGTAAAAATTTAGCAAATGCTGGAAAGCCAGGTAGTTCGTGCCCCAAAAGATTTTTAGCTTTTAACGCAGATTACTCTGAAAAACCAATTTGCACTGCATCTACAAAGTACATAAATATTAAGATTGAAGAGTTAAAATTACAAAACTTGAACACCGATGAGTTTGATCAAAAATATGAAAAAATTACAGAAAAAGAATGCCTTTGCAATGGACTTGCAAATTCTGTTCTTTTAGCAAATAATATTGAAACAAAAATGGAAGGCGAAGCAGTTTCAATTTGTCCTGGTCCTAACATGGCCTATTATTCTGGTAGATTTTCACTTAAAGAAATGGCTGATCATATTTATGGAAGACTGAATTTGCTTAACACCAATAATCGTCCAAATATGTTTATTAAAGAGCTTAACATGTATATCGATTATTTAAATAGCAAAATTGAAGAAACTACTTTGCCATTTTCTGAAAAGCAAATTAAGTATTTTGAAACATTTAAGACTAATTTGAATGATGGAATTGAATATTACAAAAAAATGTTCGCTGAAAACAGAGAAGTACTTAAAGAATCATATGATAAAATAATTTTGGATTTACACAAATTAGAATCTAGACTTCAACAGTTTTTGTTTGAAATTGAAACTGCATAAAACAACAAAATTACATTTGTAGATGCTTAAATTATAATTTTATGTTTGGCTTTAAGGGGAATGACTGGTTGCATATAGCTAATTTTATTTTGTTATTTACAACCTACATAATCCAAAGTATCTAGTGTATCTATACTGAAAGCAAAACATTTATAATGACCAAAATTTGGTTCGCCTAATCCATAAGTTATTTGAAATATCCAAACTTCTTCACCTTCATATTTTGCTCTCTCTGCGTATGTTGGCAATAAATATTCATCAGAAAGTTTACACCCAGTAATTGCCAAAATGTTATTAAAGGAATTTGCATCCTCTCCCAATTTTGTTACTTCACCTGTTATATATTCAATTAATTTATTTCTCTTATCTTCTGAAAAATTATTTGAATAATATTTACTTATATTATTTAGAGATGTAGTGTCTGGGAAAGATATTCTAAAACTTTCTTGGTCATAATTTTCTGAAGATTTTTTTATAACTGGCTTTGCTCTAATATCATCTTGTGGTTCAGTAGAGTTTTCATTACAAGCAATAACAAATAAAAATAGAATAAAAAAGCAGCTTGATATTATGTTGTTTTTCATTTTTATTCTCCCACAAAAAGCTTGAAAACTGCGAAAATATTTGCTAATTCCGTTTTAAAAATGACCACTTTTTCGTCAAAAACTGACCAGACAATTTAGTCATATTTATTCATAGATTTCAATCTAAAACTTTTACCGTTAATAAAAAATGGGTAACTGTGATGAAATAATCTATCAATAATAGCAAAAGTTACAACATCTTTATTAAAGATTTACCCCAATCTTCAAAATGTTTTTAAGTGTAATGCAGAAGTCGTTTTGTAAATCCGGACTACATAACAAACTGTTTATAACCATCACAAAAAATTCAACCAGACATCAACATTCAAAAACACTAAACAAATAACCGTTTGAATATTTATTCGTTAAATTGATATTGTGTGTTTTGTGAAGGATTTATCATTCATAAGTGACATATTATGAAGCTGAAAAAATGTTTCGACGAATGGTGTTTTATGTAATGGAAACTAATTATGATAACCACAAAAAATTTTCTTTCGACTTAAACAAAATGGCAAATTTGAGCTAGCACTTTAACCCCAAATATGCATTAGAAAAGCATTAATGCATATTCGACTAAATACCATTGTTCACTTAACCTTTTGGGTACAAACGCTAAGACCGAGAAGTTATGTTTAAAAAGTGAAATTACGTATAGTAGCAAGTCGGGGCAAGTTCGCTTCTATATTGATTGTTCTTTTTCTAAAATTGTTTATTTTAATCCTATTGCATTATCCAGGTTTAATGTATTAACCCTTTCTACTATTAAAAACATTTGCAAAAACAACCTATACGAACAACCCTCTGAATCTCTTGCTGTAAATAATGCAAGTGCTTTTTCGCATGAACTAAAAAAATATGATGATTTATTTAACAACAATCTAAGGATGAATTAAATGGAAAAACTGAAATCTAAGCTTAGGAGTCTAAAGCTAGCCGGAATTGTAAAATCCGTTGATAGT
>Ga0210039_1001775_pt1 | contig 19154 bp, 17 predicted proteins | sample CryGeyCG2114_250_3_FD_185460 | JGI IMG/M metagenome (GOLD analysis project Ga0210039, IMG submission 185460) | Groundwater microbial communities from aquifer - Crystal Geyser CG17_big_fil_post_rev_8/21/14_2.50 (SPAdes) (version 2) | ecosystem: Environmental > Aquatic > Deep subsurface >...
CTGCGCAACGATTTAAGCTCTGAGGCGATCCGGCTGGCGCGTTTACTCTGCGCCCTGCTGCCGCAAGAGCACAGCGAAAGTATGGGGCTGCTCGCCTTATTACTGTTGCAGGATGCCCGCCGGGCGGCGCGTATAGATGAGCAGGGTGAACTGATTCTGCTGGAAGACCAGAACCGTGATTTGTGGAACCGCGCACAGATCCGCGAAGGGCTGGAATGGATTACTCGGGCGCTGCAGCTGGGGCCGGTGGGCAGTTACAGCCTGCAGGCTGCCATTGCTGCCGTGCATGCTGAAGCCCGCGATTTTGCCGCAACCGACTGGCGCCAGATTGCCGCACTGTACCAGCGTCTTTATACACAGGAACCCAGTCCGGTCGTGGCGCTGAACCATGCGGTGGCGGTGTCGATTATGACCGAAGGCGGCGGTCCTGAGGTGGCGCTGACTCTGGTGGATGAGCTGCTGAGCCATGGCCAGCTGGACGATTATCACCTCCTGCATGCGGCCCGCGCCGACTTCTTAAGGCGTCTGCAGCGCCCGGCGGAAGCCCTGCCTGCCTACGAAAAAGCGCTGAGTCTGACCAGCTCCGGCAGTGAGCTGCGTTTCCTGCAGCGGCGTATCGACGAGTGCCGTCAGGCGGCGGATAAAAAAAATTAAAAATATTTTCATCTGTCTGTCGATTTCGTCTTTCACCATTCGATTAGTTAATGCCAACAGGCGTTAACTTATATGGAGAAAGTACTATGCGTTTTATGGTGATCAGAAAGGCGGATGCCGAAACCGAGCAGGGCTGTATGCCGAGCAATGAGCTGATTGCGCAGATGGCAGCCTTTAATAATGAACTGGCCAATGCCGGTGTGCTTATCGATGGGACGGGTCTGCAACCCAGTAAAGAGGGCGCCCGCATCAGTTTCAGCAACGGTCAGGCGCTGGTTACTGATGGCCCCTTTACCGAAACCAAAGAGCTGGTTGCGGGTTTCACCATGATTGAGGTGAAAGATAAAGCCGAAGCCATTGAGTGGATGAAACGCTGGCCGGCACTGGATGGCGGCGGTAATGCTCAGCTGGAACTGCGCCGGTTGTATGAACTGTCGGATTTTGAGCCGGGCAGTGGTATTGCCGACACCCATAAAGTGTTTGAGAAAATCACCCGTCAGCCGCAGAGCTGCGCGACCTATCTGACCTTTGATGGCCGTTGCCGCGAAGCCTTTGAGTTTTATGCTGAGCTGCTGGGCGGCGAAATTAATGTGATGCAGACCTTTGCAGCATTACCGCCGGAAGAAAATAACGCCGATGAACATGGCTGTGCCGGCGTTATCACTGATGCTGACCGCGATAAAATCATGCATGCCTGTCTTACATACGGTAAGGGCACACTGATGGGCTCTGATGCGATGCCGGGCCAGTATCAGCAACCGCAGGGGTTTTATCAGCAACTGCAGATTGATGATATGCAGCAGGCGATCAGGGTGTTTAATGCGTTAAGCGAAGGCGGCAGCGTGCATATGCCATTTGGCGAAACGTTCTGGGCGGAAGGTTTTGGTATGCTGGTCGATGCCTGGGGCATTCCGTGGATGGTTAACAGCGGCTTTAAAGCACCGCAGTAATAGCAGTGGCAATAAAAAAACCGCAATAAGAGCGAAAATAAGAACAGGAGAGAATATGAAATATCTGGCTCTGGTGTATTACCAGGAATCAGCAATGAACCAGATGTCGCAACAGGAATGGGATGCACTTAACCGTGAGTGCATCGCCTGCGTGGGGTCTCTGCAGCAGAGCGGGAATTTCCTCGATGGTGCGCCGCTGGAGCAGTCGCCGTCGGCCACCACCATCCGTGTGCGCGACGATAAACTGCTGGTAACCGACGGTCCTTTTGCCGAAACCAAAGAACAGCTGGCAGGGTATTATCTGCTGGAAGCCAATGACCTGAATCAGGCCATTCAGCTGGCGCAGAAAATTCCGCCGGCCCGTTACGGCAGTGTGGAAATACGGCCGCTGCGGGAATTGCAGGAAGAAGGAAACAGTGGCCATAACGCGGTTAATTAATGTCTGATACTCCGTCTGCGTAAGCAGTTGAGTTATCAGCACCGTAGTGATCGGAGAACATATTATGGATGAGGTCAGAGCCCGTTACCGGCAGCTGAAGTGGCTGCTGGTAAGTGCCGAGTTGATCTGGCTTGCCTGTTGTTTGCTGCTCAGCCTGATTGTTGACCCTGGCATCTCTGTGCCAGCGATCTGGGCGGCGGTGGGCTTTTTAATCGCACTGGCGGTGGAGGTGTTGGCTGGTCGCCTGTGTTGTCCGAAATGCCGGCAACCGCTGGGTTTAAGGGTTTACCGCTGGATTCTGATATTCCGTTGCCGGAACTGCTGTTAAAAAAACAGGCGCTAAGCATCCGGAATAAAAAATGCCGCTGTTAAAGCGGCATTTTTATTCCTCGTTCCTACGCGCAGCTTGGGAATGCAACTGTGCCAGCAAGGGCTACCACGCAGAGCGTGGGAGCCAGGTGAGACGTATTCTTTTAAGTCTCATGTCTCAAACACGGTTTCCTTTGAAATGCGGCTGAGCGGGTTACTTAAACCGGCGATCGTGCGGCGCCAGACAACCAGATGATTCTGCGGCCTTCAGAGCAAAACCCTGCCCCGGAACGATACAAATTGCTGGTGTTTTTAAGCGTCGTTCCGGGGCGAATTGTTTTGCGTGCCGCAGAATCGTTGCAGTTGGCTGGATGAAGCCGGACGCGCCGAAAAGAGAGGATCGTAAGGAGATACCTCTCCTTACAGGAGGCCAGGGGCTTGCCCCGGAAAGGCGTTTCAGATTGAAAAACAGTAGTCGGTGAATGCTGAAGTTTGGAGTGACACGATGTCACTCCAAGCGGTGGGACAGCAGTGGCTGTTAAAGCGGCATTTTTATGACTGCAAAAAAGCAAACATCAGGTCGGATCAATAATCCCCTGCGCGATCATATCCAGCGCGGTAATGCTCGGGATAAAGAAGTAATCGCCGCCACGGGTTTCGACCATACGTGGCAGGTGGGTGCAGAAAAATGGTGCTTTACCATCTTTCGGATTCACCTGAACAATATGCTTGTCGGTCAGTTTGCCGTTGTTGGCGCCGATTAATACATCGCGGTCGTTACCTAGATGAAAATCGTTGGAGTAATTCACCCACTGCTGCTGCACAAACTCGAACTGACGCTCGAGGCTGGCGCTGATGCACATAAAAATAATGCCCTGTTCGCTGTTGTCGTTGGTCAGCTCATCATGGCCGCCATAAGGCAGTCCACGGCGCATTAAACGGCGGCGGTCGACCAGTGCACCCGGACGGTCAAAGGCTCCTTTTTCGGTTTCCAGCGAGCCACGGGTATTGGTGCGGCGGATATGAGCACCAATCGGACATTTTGCTCCGTGTTTATCGTCGTTATAGGTGAAATTAATCCACTGCTCTTCCAGAGCTTTTAACTGACCAATAGCGCAGGCATCACCTTCAGCGGCTTTTTTCTGTAATTCCGCCATTTTCCGGTCGAGTTCGGCTTTGGCTTTATCATCCGGTGCCAGCACCAGCGGGGCGCCGTTATCCGGCCAGCGACCGGAAAATTTAGCCATTAATAATTCGCGGCTGCCGTCAAAATCTTTGGCCATATTTTCGACATAGTCGTTAAAGGTTTTTACGTTTTCGTGCAGCTTGCGGTACACCATGTAGGTACCGTTGCGTGCCAGCAGGTGCGGTTCCGGTGCCAGCGGGTATTCTTTGGCTTCATCGATATGACCGAGAATAAATTCACCGGTCGCCAGCGGCTCCCACTTGCCATCACGGTTCAGTTTACCGCGACCGGGCAGGCGTTCCGGGTCATGGCCGCAGCCTTCAAAGTAAGGGTTGCCGATACCATCGACAAAACCAAAGTGTTCTTTGGGGGTGGCTTTACCGTTTTCAAAAACGGCGGAAGCATCCTGATAAGGCAGCAGGCTGCCGTTCGGGCCTTTATGACCAGGGCGGATGCTGACGCTGCCCTGTACGTTTTGCATCAGCTCTTCAATCTGGGCGAAGCGTTGTTCCACCGCTTCCTGGGTCTGACCGTTAATGGAAACCCAGGCGTGTACGGTGTCACCCTGCCATACCGGGTCCCAGTGCTGTGGGCTGCTTGGGCCGTTGTCACCCAGAATGGCGGCACGGGGTTTCATGCCCATTTTAAATTCCTGCGGAAAACCGTCGAGGGAGCGGCGTGGTAAGCCCAGTGCGCACAGACCGTGATAGGTAAAGGCAATATTGGTGGTGGCTGCTGGCTTATCGGATTGATCCGGGTGCTTTTTCTCACTCCAGGGTTCGGCGGTGGTGATCAGCGGAATTAACTGCTGCAGAAAATTGCGGCCACCGGCGTAGTCGTGAAATTCGAGAAAAAAGTAACGTGCCTTGGGGAAACCAAAGCGGCCATAGCCTTTACAGATATTGCCCTGAATATCGTACAGATCGAGAGGTCGGTTCATAATCAGTCCTTGTCGCCAGGCGTGCCGCGCACGCGCTGAATAAATCCCTGGGAAATTCAGTACATGTTTTGCAGACGGGTCTGACCGGGCGCCCAGCTTGGCTGGTCCAGGTCGGCCAGTTTGATTTCTGCCATAAAGTTATTAAAAGCTGTACGCAGTGCTGCGGCATCCTGCCCCTGGTGAGCGAGAGCAAATTCGCTGAAAACCTGTTTTACATACAGGGCTTTCAGTTGCTCTTTTAATGACACATCGGTCGAGCCGTTAAAAAACAGCGTCGTAGTGAGCTGACACTTTTTGATATAGGCGATGAAATCATCGGCGTTCTGCACTTTGTCAAAGGCGACGGCATATTGCCACAGGCTGCGCACATCGGCTTCAGCGTTATCCCACATGCCTTTCAGATAGGGTTCCAGCTCACCGTGGAAGTTACTGGTAAATACCAGGTACTTGGATTTCAGATGATCGCGGGCAACGTCGTTACCCTGCTGAAAAAACACGTCGTTAAGAATAAACAGACGGGCAAAATAGGTATTGGGAATACGGGCAAAAGGGCTGCCGGCATCTTCTTCCAGACGCTGAATGCGGCGACGGGTAATTTTGTCGAATGAGGTCTGTTCGTCATGGACGCCGTTGATCAGCGGACAGAGCGTGGTCAGGCCGTAGGAATTTCCGAAAGTGTTTGCCATGCTCAGGCCTCCTGCTTGCCGGCCACGCGGGCCATCATAAGATTGGCGTGCTGGTGTTCCTGCACCAGTTCGTGCGATGCGCTCATCAGCGGGCTTTCACCCATGCTGCCAAGGTTGTGCTGGTTGCTGGCAAGAAACTGCTGGTAAGCCTGGAAAAACTCTTCGTCACTGAGGTTCGCAGTATTTTTCTGGAAATTGTTCAGATTGGTGAATAACTTCTGCGCCGTTTTTACATCGTTGGCCGCGGCCAGCGGATAGGCGTTGTAGTAATGGCCGCTCTCTATCTGGTTAAAACGGATGTAGTTATAAAAATCGTGCAGCGGAATGGATTTCGGATACTTGATATTCCAGCGCCAGAACATGTCGAGGCCGGAGGGAATCGCAAAAGAAAAGGAGTCGATGTACTGATCCCAGCTGCCGTTAAAATTACTTTCAAACAGCATGTAGCTGTAGGTCAGTTTTTCTTTCGGCTGGCTTTTGTCTAAGCGTGGAAATGACCAGCGGTTAATAATGGTCCAGCGTGCGTAGTGAATCAGCGACAGGGTCAGTAAACCCTTGAGGAAGTAGGGGAAGGTTTTTACCACCACCCAGAAAATCAGTTTTTGCCAGAGGGCAGTCCACCACCGCAGCGGGGTGAGTACATTCATACCATAGGCTTTGCCGGCGACGTTCGACATAGTGAATTCCTTTTCTGGTGCCAGATAAATCGTGCAGTCATGCAAGCGGCAAAGACTCTAGCGGTTTCTGCGTTGCGGGTAAAGGACGCAGCGGACCTCTTTAGGGCGGGGCGCGGCTAAAGGTTATCGTCTTCGTTATTGTCCAGTTCGCGCAGCATTTCCAGCCCTTTGCGCCGTTGTGTGGCGAGAATGGAAATCTTTTCTTCCAGTTCCGCCCGTTCCAGTTCGCTGTCGCAATTCTGTAACTTAGCTTTCAGTTCATGCTGTTTGTGTTTGAGCTTATTCAGCGCGGCAGCCAGCTCTTTGCGCTGGCGCTGCTGGTGTCTTTGCTGCTGGTTAAACAGCGCATTGAGCTTTTTCACCAGTCGGGAAAATTTCATAAGCCTTGCTCCGGTGGCGGGGTGGCAGTGTCTTCATCACTGCGTTGCTGTTCCAGTTGCTTGTTAATGGCTGACAGGTCGGCGTGTTCCAGTTGCAGGCTTTCCGGTGTGTCGCCCTGTGGGCTCTGCTCATCAATAAACAGATAGCGCGCAGCCTGAATCAGCGCGCGGCAGACTTCCTGGCAGTAGCCTTTATCGGTCATCAGTGAGGTGGCCATCTCAGCGCTGATTTTACGGGTGCGGATTAACCCTTCGATCAGGCTGTCGGACTGTTCGCGCTCGCGTTCGGTCAGCAGCAGCTGGTGGTCTAGAGCGAGGCGGCTTTCCACCACGTCATCGATCTGGCGTACCTGCTGAATGGCGCGCAGCACGTCGCCGATCTGCTGCCGCAATTGCTGATAGGCCTGCGCCATATCCGGGTTTTCGCTGTGAATATAAAACAGCAGGTTGCGCTGCAGATGTTTGACGCCCTTGATAGCCTCAATCAGATAGTGATCGGCGGCGCGCAACTCGCGCAGCTGTTCGTCCTGGCGACCGCTGGCTTTTTCCCGTGCGCTGCTGATAAAACTGATGATGGCCGAGTAAATCCCTTTCACCTGTTGTTCGTACAGCTGTTGCAGGTTGGTATGAATGGCTGAGTGGCTCTGGTCGCTTAACAGTGCAATAGGCTGTCCTCGGTGAAATTCATCGGCCTGCCAGCCAAGCCCCTGCAGTACCAGATCGGTGGATAACGCGTACAGGCGGATGCTTTCGCTGCGGGTTACCGCAACGGCAGCAGAAGGGGATTCCATCGCCGATTGATTCAGATATTGCGGCTGCATACGGCTGGTGGCCCGTTCCGGCACCAGACGCAACAACCAGCCTTGCAGACGTGGCAGCTGAGGCACCATCAGCATGACGCCCAGCAGGTTAAACAGGGTATGGAACAGGGCCAGCTTCAGTGTGTAGTTATCGGCGCCGATACCCAGCAGCACGCTGAGATGTTCAACCAGCCACAACAGCACCGGCATTAACACCAATGCCACCACACCGGTCAGCAGGTTAAACAGCAAATGTCCGAGAGCAAGCCGCTTGCCTGCCGTATTGGCGCCAAGGCTGCCCAGCACGGCGGTAACCGTGGTGCCTACGTTGGCGCCGATAGCCAGTGCCAGCGCATCCATATACTGCACATGACCGGCCGCCAGCGCGGTCAGAGTTAATACCAGCGTGGCATGGCTGGATTGCATCACCACCGTGGCAATAATGCCGAACAGGGTGAACAGCAGCAGCCCGGCAATGCCCTGTGGGCTGATGGTGCTGAGATCCAGACTGCCCTGCAGCGTGGCAAAGCCATCCTTCATGTAATCAATGCCGAGAAACAGAAACCCCATGCCGGCCAGAATATGGCCGATACCGGCGCGGCTCTGATTGGGCTGAAACAGCAGCATGACGCCAAACACCAGCATTGGCATCGCCAGCTGGGAAAGGTTGATATCGAGACCAAAACCGGCAATCAGCCAGGCGCCGGTGGTAGTGCCCAGATTTGCACCAAAAATAACGCCCAGTCCGGCACCGAGGTTGATCAGCCCGGCCGACAGAAAGGAGATGCTCAGCACCGATACCAGTGAGCTGGATTGCATCAGGGTGGTGGCGGCCACACCAAAGAGCAGGGCTTTGCCGGTGGTATTGGTGGAGCGCTGCAGGACACGTTCGATCAGGCCGCCACTGAAACTCTGGAAGCCACGTTCCAGTGACAGCATGCCGAACAGGAAGATAGCGACACCGGCAGCAATCTGCTGCAGCTGGGGACTGCTCCACAGGCTGAACGCCAGCAGCAGCATAATGACCGGAAAGAGCATGCGCTTGAGCAATTCCAACGGGGGTAATCCTGTAGTTCCGGGCAGAGCTGTCAGTTAACCCAATGGCCTTTTGTTCAGCAAGGGAAATTGCTGTAGCAGTATCTGCAGACGTTGATCTAAGTCGCTGAAAAAGCAGTTCTTTGTGTGAATAACCTGATCGGAATTTCACCCTGACAGAGGTTGTTCAGTGAAAGTCTGTTTATTTATACACAGAATGCTGTGTATAACTAAGGGATAAGCTGGCGATAACTGCCTGCAGCCCGCAACAGGCCTGCAACGCTTTGCCATGGTGCCAGTCCGGCATCGGCCGGATTACCGGAAACCCTTGAAAATCAAGGCTTTTATGGTGTTTTTTACACAGCCGTCAGGTTTTTCAGAGTAATGCGTTGGCAAGTCATTTTTTTTAATAATCAGCAGAATTAAGAGTTGTTTTTAACAGAAAAACTCTTTATATGGCGATTCTGTTACGGTTTACCCACAGAATCTGTGGATAACTTTGAGTATAAGTTGAAGAAAAATCCCCCTGTCCCCCACGCTTTGTAACACCCGTTTAAATTGTTTAAAAAATAATCAATCTGCAGCCCGATGAAAATCAGAGCGAAGGAAGCGAGGAGGTTGGCTAATACTGCAATATCCAGCTGGATTTGATGGCTGCTTTGTGGGCTTGTGTATTTTATGGAATATAGATTAAAGCTATAAATTATCACTAAGCGAGTGAGAAAGAGTATCAGACTGTTCAGGGACTATTTGTTGCGTCTGAGCTTGTGTGGCTCTTAATTGAACAGTGAGGAGGGTAAACAGGATGGATGCAGCATATACAGCAGCTCTGGAAGCAGTGCTGGTCAGCTTATTAACGGCCTTCTTTGGCTATATTGTATACAGATTCTCAAGTAAGAGCCGTTGCAGTGTATGCCGGGAATATCTTCCCACCAGTGATCTGCGCTGGACACTGTTTGTCACCAATCCAAAAACAGAAAAACTGGAAGAGAAGGCCTGTTGCAATCCGTGCTTTCAGGCTTGGTTGATTGGTGGAAAAGCGGAGGCATGTGTTCGATGCGGAGCCTCATTGGAAGTTTCCGAGGGGATAATGTTCAGGATCGGGGATGATGCTGTTAGGGTTTGTGCTCGTTGTGCGGCCCTGCCTTTACCCTCAGAGAAAGTGATGTTGAAAGATCTGCTGAACGAGGAGTTTCTTTCTCACCATACGGTTTTTTCAAGTTTCTCAGACTTGATATCAAAGTATGGAGGGGTGCTGAAGGAAGAAGATCTTAATACGTTTGAGTTTGACGCTTTCATTCGGGCAAACAGCGATTATGCCTTTTTCCGTGACATGTTGGAGGATGCTAAAGAATGGCACAGAGTAAAGCTGCTAAGGCGCCACTTTTATGTCCGGAAATCCTGACACTAACTGAGAGTTTGCTTTGTCTTTGCCGGCGAACTTGGCTGAGGAGTCAGTTGAAGTAAGAGCGTGCCAGGCTTCGATGGTCGTTTCTCAGGAGAGGAGTTGGTCTGTTTTGCTAAAGAGGCCTTATGCCTTGTGTTTGGCAAATGTCCTGAGTTGCAGCATCAGCCAATGTTGGTTTGATCTATCCACGGCTTTACATCAGTGAAACCGGCAAATTGAAGACCAGCCTGAAATGAGCATCTTCAGTTAAAAAGTGATTCTTTTCATAGCAGATCAGCGCTGGAGTTGTCTGCATCTTAAAACCGGACTGAGGGAGCCATTCCTCCATAATACGACTCAGATAAGGTAATAAATCGCCATAGCAACCTTCCAGACGAAATGCTGCATGCACGCCTCCCGGAATAACCATGCTGTTCACAACTCCGCTACGAGTGAGCGGCTTTTCAATGCCAATGCATGCAACATAACGGCATCTGGGCAGAGGCACCCAGGCCGGATTGCTGTGGTGGAGTGCGATTTGTTGTGTGCTATCGCGTCCTTCTGATGCCGCCCAGGCTTGTAGTGTCTGCCAGGCCTGGCGAATGTCTCGCCCATAGCCCTGGTGTCTGACATAGGCAACGGGCTGGTTTTCCAGGATGACAATATCCGGCTGAGGTAATTCCCGACTTTGTACCCGCTGATAGCCGGCTGAAATTTCAGGATCGTTCAGATAAGGCGGTTCGGTACTTTTGCTTCCGGTAGAGCGCCAGGCTCCTGGTGAAACGGAAAACAGTTGCTTAAAGGCATGGCTGAATGAGGATACCGAATGGAAGCCACACTTTTCGGCAATTTCCTGAACGCTGCTGCGGTGCTCAAACATCAGTTGGTTGGCGGCATGCTCCAGCCGTGTGCGGCGGATGTATTGATGAACAGATTCACCAACAACTTGACGAAAAATACGATGAAAGTGCTGCTCGGAATAAGAGGCAACATCTGCCAATGCTTTAGCTGTCAGTTCTGCTGAGATGTCTTTGTGGATAGCGTACAGCGCATTATTTATCCGCGATCGTTGATGATAGTCCAACAGATTCTCTCCCCCGACATCATATATCGACATGTGAAAGCGCATGTTTCGACAATAGATGTGCGTTATACCAACAATCTTCAGATTATTTGAGAAGTATATTATCAACACCGTCTTTTATTACTAATAACAGAGTTGATTCAGGCGGAGAGCCATATGCAGACGGCAAAACACGTACAACAACTGCGCTCATCCTATATACGCGAAATTCTCCGGGCGGCCACTGCTGATGGCGTTATATCTTTAGCCGGAGGCCTGCCTGCGGCGGATTTATTTCCCCATGCCTTGCTGCAGGAAGCGATGATTAAGGTGGCAGGTAATAAACAGGTTTTTCAGTATGGCGAGACGCGGGGTTATGCACCGCTGCTGGAGCACCTGAGGGTAACCTGTGATCTGAAGGAATCGCACGGCACGCTGGTGACAACCGGGTCTCAGCAGGGATTAGACCTTATTGCCAGAACGTACATTAATCCAGGGGATCACATTGTTCTGGAAGCTCCGAGTTATCTTGGTGCTTTGCAGGTATTTACCCTGGCACAGGCAAACATCAATACCGTAGTTCAGACGCCAAATGGCCCGGATCTCATGGCGCTGGAACAATTATTTACATCAAGGCCAGTCAAACTGTTTTATGCCGTACCGGATTTTCATAATCCAACCGGCATCAGCTGGTCATTGCAAACTCGCAAAAAGGTAGCAAATCTGTGTCAGGCTTTTAATGTTACGCTGATTGAAGATGCCCCTTACCGGGACCTTAGATTTTCAGGTGAAGATCTTCCCCTCGTATCATCTTTCTGCCCTGAAAATGCCATGGTGTTACGGTCATCATCAAAAATATCAGCGCCGGGTTTGCGGCTTGGTTCTGTAACCGGGCCAGAGGAATGGATTACTCACCTGATAAGGGTTAAACAGACATCTGATCTGCATAGCAGTTTACCGATGCAGGCTGTTTTGCTGGAAGTTTTCACTCACCCTGAATTTGAAGCGCATCTCCGTAATGTTCGAAGCCACTATCGCCAGCGTTATCAAGCGCTGGCACAGGCAATTAATCAGCATCTTCCGTCAGAGATATCATATGCGGAAGTTGAGGGTGGCATGTTTCTCTGGTTGAGGCTTGCTCAGGGAGATCCAATGGAAATTGCAAAAAATGCTTTGGAGAAAGGCGTAGCCGTTGTGCCAGGAGATGTTTTTTATAGTGCTGATGACATTCAATCTCCGGCTATCAGACTTAACTTTAGCTATTGCAAGCCAGAAGATTTAAACGCGGCAATTCAGTTATTAGCAAGGGTTGTATAGCTACTCAGGATGGAGTGACGTAGATTTTATTATAAGGATATCGTGCACACTAATATGGGCGGCAGTAAATCATTATCAACCAATGGGCTATCAAACCGGCGGTCGTTTTTTATTCGTCCTGTTTGCCTGTTCTCTGTGACTCTCTGAGAGAAGCAGAGGCGCTTGCCGTGCAATCGGCGATTGAAGTAGAAACGGAATTGAGCCTGATCAGAGAGGCTCACAAATGTGTACCATATGTGTGACAAGCTGAAAGGCGTGCATAAAAAAGTTGCGCACTAGCGAGTGCTCTTAGAAAGCGTGGTGCCCAGAGGTGAACAAATCGGCCGGGAACAGATTTGCACAGCCGCAGACTGTCCGCAGGAGGAGAGCTATAGGTGGCTCTGATGAATCGAACCTGAGATGACGCCGGATTTCAGGCAATAAAAAAGCCCGCATATTGCTATGCGGGCTCTTTAATATTCGTGGTGCCCAGAGGCGGAATCGAACCACCGACACGGGGATTTTCAATCCCCTGCTCTACCGACTGAGCTATCTGGGCGTCTTGTTGAACAACGTTGTGTTCGTCAAGTGGCGCGTATTAAACCCGTTGGCTGAGGGAGTGTCAACCCCTCGCAATCGGTTTATTTATCTTTATTTTCAGGAACATAGCCTTCGGCCTTGTCGAACTCGTCGCCGCTGAAGAATTTGTCCCGTTGTTCGGTCAGATATTTGCGCGCCTGCATGTCCATCATATTGAGGTGTTTCTCGTTAATCAGGCGGGTCTGGTGCACGGTCCACTCATCCCAAGCCTTCTTTGACACATGCTGGAAGATCTCTTCGCCTTTCGGGCCGGGGAAGGGCTGGCTGCTCAGGCCTTCAAGTTCCTGTTGGTACTTTTTGCAGAAAACGGTGCGGGTCATAACAATTCCTCGGACGGTATGCCGGATTCGGCGCTGGTGCCGGCCATGCTTTGCAGCAGCATTTTTACCGGTGCTGCCAGGCCCAGCGTGCTGGGGTTGCGGGGATTGTACCAGTGTTGCTGCTGGTCGCCAGTTTCGCCTACGGCGAGATGGCTGTGCGGCAGACGGATGAGTATCGGCTGAATATGCAGGTGATAGTGGCTGAATGTGTGGCGGAAAGGGGTCAGCCACTGCTCTTCATCATCGCCGCTGTGATGATTGAGCTGTTCCTGCAGCAGTTGCCGGGCCTGTTGTATGTCCTGCGCCTCCGGAAAGCTCCATAAGCCACCCCAGATACCTTTCTGCGGACGCTGCAGCAGCAGGTATTCGCCAGCCGGGTTCTGAATCATCAGCAACAGGCTGTGCTTTTCCGGTTTTTCCTTTTTCGGTTTGCTGTTCGGGAACTGTGTTGGCTTGCCGGTTTGTAAGCCCTCACATTGTGGCTGCAGCGGGCAGATACCACAGGCGGGCTTGCTGCGTGTGCAGAGGGTGGCGCCCAGATCCATCATCGCTTGGGTGTATTCGCGTGAACTGTGTTGCGGCGTCAGTTCTTCCGCCAGCGTCCACAGCTGGTTCTGTACTTTCGTTTCGCCGGGCCAGCCTTCAATCGCGAAGAAGCGGGTCAGAACGCGTTTGACGTTGCCGTCGAGAATCGGCGCATTGATATTCATGCTGATGGAGGCGATGGCGGCGGCGGTGGAGCGGCCGATGCCCGGCAGTTCGCTTAAGGCTTCGACGCTGCGCGGAAACTCGCCGTTAAAGTCATGCACCACGGCCTGAGCGCAGGCGTGCAGGTTGCGTCCGCGGGCGTAGTAACCGAGGCCGGTCCAAAGGTGCAGAACGTCGTCCTGAGTCGCGGCGGCCAGCGCCTGCACATCGGGGAAACGCTGCATAAAGCGTTCAAAATAGGGAATAACGGTGCTGACCTGAGTTTGCTGCAGCATGATTTCGGAAACCCAGACCCGGTAAGGGTTAATCTGCTGCTGCCAGGGCAGGTCTTTGCGGCCGTGTTTGTGATACCAGCCGAGCACGGCATCGGCGAAAGAAAATGAGCGCGTCATAAATACAGATGATTAAGATTTGGGCGCCAGTATAGGTATTTCAGCGTTGTGGAACGAGGGCTTATTGCAGCAGGCTGATATGGTTGCCCTGCTGACGCATGCGCTCATTTTCATTGAGGAACTGATGCAGCTGGCCCAAAGACAGTGGCCGGCTGAACAGATAGCCCTGGCCCTCGTCGCAGTTGTTCTGCCGTAAAAAGTGCAGCTGCTCCTGGGTTTCAACGCCTTCAGCTACCACCGTCATACTCAGTTTATGCGCCATGGCGATTACCGCGGCGGTGATTGCCATATCGTTCTTGTCGTCCGGGATATCCATAACAAAGGAGCGGTCGACCTTCAGTACGTCAATCGGGAAGCGTTTGATATAAGCCAGAGAGGAGTAGCCGGTACCAAAGTCATCGATGGCGATGGCCACGCCGATTTTCTTGATTTCCTGCATGATCTGAATCGCGCTTTCTACGTCTTCCATCAGCGTGCTTTCGGTAATTTCCAGCTCCAGACAGTGGGGCGGGATCTGGCTGATTTCGATCACACTGTTAATACGGGCCAGCAGGCTCGGGTCGGTAAACTGACGGGCCGAGAGGTTAACCGCAACCTTGGCGGTATTGGGCAGTACATTGCTGCGGATCAGTGAGCTGATCTGACGGCAGCTTTGCTCCAGAACCCAGCTGCCGATTTCAATAATTTGTCCGGTTTCTTCTGCAACGGGAATAAAACGGTCGGGAGTAATCATGCCTTTGTCCGGGTGCTGCCAGCGGATCAGGGTTTCGACACCGGTAACGCTGTAATCGAACAGGCTGATTTTAGGCTGGAATACCAGACTGAATTGTTCGCGGTTAATGGCTTCGTTGATTTCTTTTTCCAGTGACAGGTGTTCGAGAATCGACTGGTTCATATCCTCGGAGAAAAACTGGAAATTGTTGCGTCCAAGCTCTTTGGCACGATACATGGCCAGGTCGGCGTTTTTCATCAGGGTGTTAACGTCGGTCGAGTCATCCGGTGTCAGGGTGATACCAATACTGACGGTGGTGACGATGTCCTGGCCTTTGATGCGGATAGGCTTGGCCAGTGCCAGCAGCAGTTTTTCGGCGACCACCAATACGTCGGAGGTGTGATGAACATCGGTCAGCAGGATGGTGAATTCGTCACCGCCGATGCGCGATACGGTGTCATTTTCGCGCACGGTAGCGCTTAAGCGGTTGGAAACTTCTTTCAGCAGAATATCGCCGGCATCGTGACCCAGAGTGTCGTTGATGCGTTTGAACTGATCCATATCGAGGAACATCAGCGCCATCGAAGAGCCGGAACGCAGTACGCTTTTAACGGCCTTTTCCAGACGGTTTTTAAACAGGCGGCGGTTGGCAAGGCCGGTCAGCGGGTCGTAAAAGGCGAGGTTTTCCATCTGAATCTGGGCGGCTTTCAGCTCGGAAATATCTGAAATAGCCCCTAAATAACCCAATAATTCGCCATGACGGTCGTGCAGGGCACTGGCCAGTAACTGAATCCAGGTATGACTGTGATCGCGGCGTACCAGACGCAATTCCAGTGCGATACTTTCCTGCTCGCAGATCAGCCGGTTCCAGGCTTGCTGGGTGGTGCTGAGATCATCCGGGTGAATACGGGCAAACCAGTCCTGCAGGCTGGGTAATTCATCGGGGATGCCATGAATATCGCGCCAGCGCTGATTCACATATTGCAAACGCTGCTTGCCATCGACCTGAAAAATACCAACGGGTGAGAGGGCGGTGAGTTTGCGGAAGCGTTCTTCGCTGGTTTTCAGCGAGGCGTTTTCGTCTTCAATAGTCAGCAGCAGACCGTTGAACAGATCGACCAGATCGCCCAGTTCATCGTTATTTTCTTTGGCCGCGCGGATGGAGTAGTCCTTGTTGAGCATAATATGGCGCAGGGTATTGCCCAGGTCTTTCATGGGCCTGGCGACGACGTCCTGCAGCTTGGTCGCCAGGAAAATTGCCAGCAAAACCGCTGCTGCGAGAATCAGCAGTGAAAAAATCAGAAACTGATTAATTCGTTGTAGCAGGTCTTTGTGGCTGATCTCTATATAGAGAGTACCTATGGGGTTGTTGTCCAGCAGAATGGGGAAAAACTGGGCGAAATTACTGTGCTGATTATTTTGCAGGCCCTGCAGGATTTCCGGGCACTGTGTTGCGCCGTCTTCCGGATGATAAGACGCTGCCAGCGCCTGGCTTTCGGCATAGATACAGCCACGCACAACACTGCTATCGGCACGCAGGGTATTCAGATTGGTGCGCAGTAAGGCGAAGTCGCTGAAGGTCAGGGCGGCGGTAGCACGGTTGGCAATAACTTCACCCAGTACGGTCAGTTTTTTCTGGGTGTCCTGGCGGCTCAGATAGTATTCGAGAGAAATAAAGGCGAGGTTTGAAACCAGCAGGGTCAGGCCTGTGGTAATCAGAGCGATGATAACCAGCTTACGGCGCAGCGACTGTGCGCTGAGAGAGCGGATCACAGCTCACTCTCCTGCGCATGCCCGGGATAACCCTGTGTGCAAATCATCGGATGGATACGATTCTCCCGTTGAATAAAACTGCTCATGCGACCCTGCTGCACAACACTCTCCGATTCCCTGCTGCTGGCAATATGCCCCAGGCTGAATACCTGCCAACAATCCTGTTGAGTGGCCGCGACAGAGGCATCTGCATGATTCTGGCGGCCGGAGACAGACAATAAACTGCTGTGCCGGATTGCGGAAGAGATTCCTTCGCGGTGGAGGCGGGCTTTGCCGAGTATGTCCGCCTGCGTACGGCACCTTCTTCAGCTTAGGTAAGGAGTGTGAGGATTACCATTGTCTGGCGAAACGCAGGCATAAAAAAACTGGCCGCAAGGGCCAGTAATAGGGGAGGAAAAAAACAAGAAAGAGAGACTTGCTGTAACTTAGTTGGCGTCCTGTGCAGAAAGTTCCGCCAGCAGTTCATTCATGCTGATATTTTGCAGACGCTCGCTCAGTTGCTCGCGGTAGGTTTTCACCATACCCAGGCCGGCAATGACGGCATCGTAGATACGCCATTCCTGACTGTCTTTATCGCGGTACAGGCGAAAGTCCACAGGAATTGTGTTGCCATTGTTCTGTTTCAGCGTGCCTTTAACCAGTGCTTTATCGCCGCTGTCGTTAAAGCGCGCTTCATCAAATTCAAACTGTTCGCCATTAAAGGCTTTAAAGGCGCCACTGTAGGTGCGGATCTGCAGCTCACGGAAACGGTCAATAAAAGCCTGACGCTGCTCCGGGTTGGCGCGGCGCCAGTACTTGCCCAGTGCGCCCATGGCTATTTTTTCCTGATCGATAGCTGGCACGATATAGGTCTGCACCAGGCGGCGGACTTCCTCTTCGGTGCGCTGTTCCGGCTGCAGTTTGTTCAGCTCGTTAATGATGCCCAGCGTTGCTGAAGCAACTACATCGCGCGGTGCAACTTCAGCCGTAACGGCTGTCGTACCAGTCTCATTGGCTGCAACACCGGAGCAGGCAAGCAATGCGGCTAAAAAAACCGCAAAGGTTGATAATGTCTGGATGGCGATTCGCATATTGGTTATCCGTCAGGAGACTTACAGTTTGACCAGTATGGCTATCGGCGCCGGAGATGAAAAGGTGGCGGTTTATGAATTTTTTGTTGCGTCCATGCAACGATGATGGGTTATTTGTCTGGATTGTATGTCCATAAGTTATCTTTCAGCGTGAATCCGCGGTGCTGCAGAGCAGCAGTAAGGTCGTCCGGGCAGGCTTCAACACGGAGTGTTTTACCTTCGCCGGTCGCCCACTGCTGAATAAAATGCAGTAACTGGTGCATCACGCCACGGCGCTGGGTGATGGTGCGTACCGCCGCCTGTTGCAGAAGTACTCCCTCGTTGCTTTCGTTTGCCAGAATCACGCCGATAATACGGTCGTTAAAACGTCCGGCCATAATCCAGCCACCACTCTGCAGGTGTTGCTCCAGTGCGGTGCGGTCAGAAAGCAGGCCGTTGGTTGCGGTTTCCTGATGAATTTTGTCGAGATCGTTCCAGTCGGCATCGGCCGGTGACTGGATATGTTCCAATTTAACGGGCACAGCATGGCTCCATAGGATGGCGGGATAGCAGGCCGGAGCGGAATATTGCCGGGAATTTGTCCCGCCGCCTTGTCCCGGCCTATTTTCTTAAGCGCTTTGCTTTATAATGCTTTCTTTTCCTTTTTGCGAGAGTTGGAGCAAGCCCATGGCCCGCAGCGCAACGGTCGAGCGTAATACGCTGGAGACCCAGATCAGCGTCACCATCAACCTGGACGGCACCGGTAAAGCACGCTTTGATACTGGCGTACCTTTTCTGGAACATATGATGGATCAGATTGCCCGCCATGGTCTGATCGACCTCGATATCACCTGTAAAGGTGATAACCACATCGACGATCACCACAGCGTGGAAGACATCGGTATTACCCTCGGTCAGGCATTCGCCAAGGCCGTCGGTGATAAAAAAGGCATCGTCCGTTATGGCCATTCCTACGTGCCGCTGGATGAGGCGTTGTCGCGGGTGGTTGTCGACTTCTCCGGCCGTCCCGGTCTGGATATGAAGGTAGAATTCACCCGCGCCAGCATCGGCAAGCTGGATACTCAGCTGTTCTGGGAGTTCTTCCAGGGCTTTGTTAACCACGCTGGTGTGACTCTGCATATCGATAACCTGAAAGGCTTTAACGCCCACCATCAGGCCGAAACCATTTTCAAAGCCTTCGGCCGCGCACTGCGTATGGCGCTGGAGCTGGATCCACGCATGGCCGGTGTGATGCCGTCCACTAAAGGTTGCCTGTAAGCACAAGGGATAAATGAATGAGCAGTAAACTCTGTGCAGTGATCGATTACGGCATGGGCAATCTGCACTCCGCCCATGGCGCGCTGCAGACTGTGGCGCCGGATACCAAAGTGGTGGTTACCAGCGATGCCGACGTGATCCGCAAAGCCGATCACGTGGTGTTGCCCGGTGTCGGTGCTATCCGTGACTGTATGGCAGAAATCCGCCGTCAGGGAATCGATCAGGTAGTGGCCGAAGTGCGTAAAAGCAAACCACTGCTGGGCATCTGTGTGGGCCTGCAGGCCATGATGGAACGCAGCGAAGAAAACGGCGGTGTCGATTGCATGGGATTATTTCCCGGCGAAGTAAAATTCTTCGGCAATGATCTGGTGGAAAACGGCGAACAACTGAAAGTCCCGCATATGGGCTGGAACCGTGTTGAGCAGGTTGCGCACCCGCTCTGGGCCGGTATCGCCGATAACAGCCGTTTCTACTTTGTGCATTCCTATTATGTGCAGGCGGCGAACGCTGCTCAGGTGAA
>Ga0210039_1001788_pt1 | contig 19057 bp, 23 predicted proteins | sample CryGeyCG2114_250_3_FD_185460 | JGI IMG/M metagenome (GOLD analysis project Ga0210039, IMG submission 185460) | Groundwater microbial communities from aquifer - Crystal Geyser CG17_big_fil_post_rev_8/21/14_2.50 (SPAdes) (version 2) | ecosystem: Environmental > Aquatic > Deep subsurface >...
CCGCCATGGTCACGCTTTACAAAACCGCGTGGGGCAAACGCTTCCGCGAACGGCTCGCTGCCGCAGGTAAACCGCCCAAGCTCATTATCGGTGCGATGATGCGTAAACTCATTCATGTTGCGTTCGGAGTCCTTAAGTCAGGAAAAATGTTTGATCCGGCGTTGCATGGGTGTTGACTGGGATAACAGTATCTACGGGGGTTTGGTTTTGGCAACAAACCGGGTAGGCACGGCATCAGGGTCATCTTCCCTTGATCTGCACTGCGACCGTCGATGGCGCCAGGCAGTACTGGTCGCTGCAGGCCTGCACGCGCAGGCTCGCGGCGGGCAGCTGTTGCGCCGAGGTCTGCGGCAAATGCGCGCGCAGCGTGAAGCGCCCCTGATACACCGCGATGCCCTGCGGCGCGAACGGAGCCTTGAAGGTCTGCGCCGCCGGGTAGGTCACCTTTATCCCCGGTTGCCCTTCGACGTGCAGTTGCGTCGGGATCAGGTTCGGGTCGGAAGCCGGGTTGGCGTTGATGTGATAGCCGGGATCCACTGCAATCGTCACGATCAGGTCGGCACCCCCCTTCGTCGGCACGAGACGCCCCTGGGCATGTACGTAACTGGCGGAATCGGACGGATCTTTCGCCGCTTGCGCCTTCTCCAGCGCCGCGACCTGTTGCGGCTGGCTTATTGACGCCAGCAGGCCACCCCACTGCGATGGTGCGGCGGAAATCGGGGCGGCCAGCGGCGTCAGGGCGCGCCGCGCCGCCGCCGCATAGCGTTCCTGCCCGGTGGCCTGCGCCAGTTCCAGCAGCAGCGCGATGGCTGCGGAGTGCCCCGAGGGTTGGGCCGAGTCGCCATCGGCGGGCGGAGAGACCAAAAGGTCGGCCTGTTTCCAGGTATCGGCGAAACGGCCATCGTCACGGGCGAAGCGCTTGAGCATGGCATCGGCGAGCTGGCGCGCGCGAGACAACCAAACGCCTTCTCCGGTTTGTTGATGCAGCGTCAGAAAGGCCCGGCCCAGCAGCGCGTAGTCGTCGAGAAAGCCGCCGTCTCCGGGATGGCCTTTGAAAAACTGGTGCTTCAGTTCGCCGGATGTCGGGTTGAAGGCGTGTCGCCACGCCCAGTCTGCGGTGCGCACTGCGGTACTGGTCAGCGCCGGGTCGTGCAGCCAGTGGCCGGCCTGGGCGAAACCGATGATGGCCAGCGCGTTGGCGGCGGTGACGATTTTTTCGTCGCGCGCAGGATGCGGGCGCTTCTGACGCGCGGCCAGAAGTTTTTCGTGCAGCGGTCGCAGCGCTTCGATGGCGGACGCTAGCCGGTTCTTTTTTGCCAGCGCCTGGGCATGATCGCGGCTCAGTCGCAGGACGCCGCCTTCGGGCTGCCTATGGCCGGTAACGCCCGGCGGCATCGGCGTCAGCGCATACAGCGTCAGGAAGCGTTGGGTGTCAGCCGCGCCCAGCACGGTTTCGATCTGCTGGCGAGTCCACGCAAAGCTGGCGCCCTCGACGCCGTCCACCTCGGCATCCTGCGCGCTGTAGAAGCCGCCGCCCGGAGCCTGCATTTCGCGGGTCAGGTAGTGCGCGGTACGCAATGCTACCTGCTGGAACAGGGGTTTTTTGGTGATCGCCCAGGCCTGGGCATAGAGGCCCAGCAACTGCGCGTTGTCATAAAGCATCTTTTCAAAGTGTGGAACCGACCAGCTCGGCTCGGTGCTGTAGCGGTGGAAGCCGCCGCCAAGCTGATCCATGACGCCGCCCTCGGCCATCGCCTGTAGTGTCTCTGTGGCCATGTTCTGCGCCTTGGCAGGGTTGGCGCCCAGCAACATCGACAGCAACGGCGATTGTGGAAATCGGGTGGCGCTGTCGCCGAAGCCGGCGTCAAATTCGTCGTAGCTGTCGGCTGCCTCGCCCACCGCCTTGTCCAGCCATTGCCGTGGCGTCAGCGGCACCGGGCCGGTTGAGGAACGGCCCTTTTCGGCCTGTTGTAGCGCCTGATACACCTGATCGGCAATGGCGACGACCCTGGCGTGATCGCCGGTCCATGCCTGGTGCATATTCTCCAGCACACGCTTGAATCCAGGCCGCCCGTCCTGGTCGTCCGGCGGGAAATAGCTGCCGGCATAGAAGGGCTTGAGATCGGGCGTGAGAAACACATTGTTGGGCCAGCCGCCACCGCCTGTCATGATCCGGGTGGCCAGCATGTAGACCCGATCAATGTCCGGGCGCTGCTCGCGGTCGACCTTGATATTGATGAACCATTGATTCATCAGCCTGGCGATCTGAGGATTGGTGAAAATCTCGCGCTCGGCCACATGGCACCAGTAACAGGTGGAATAGCCGATCGAGACGAAAATCGGCTTGTTCTCGCGCCTGGCCGCCTCCAGCGCCTCCGGCCCCCACGGATACCAGTCCACCGGATTGTGGGCATGCTGCAGCAGATAGGGATCGTGACTGTTAATCAGGCGATTGGTGTAGGTCTTGCCGTCAAACGTCACGCCTGAAAAAGGGCCGGGAGCATCTGGCGAAAGGAGGGACGCGGCCGACGCGTCGGAGGAACTCATCACTCCTCCGCCTGCAATCAAGCCTCCCGTCACCGTCAATGCGCACGCCAGCATGAGTTCAGCCAATATCGACCCGCCTCGCCGCAGAGCCGACCGATTCCGTCTGCGCGAGTGAACCGCATCGTGCCTGGTAAGCTTCATGTTGTTCTGCTTTTTCATTCTGCACATTTTCATTACCCCTCGGTTGTCATCAGAAAAATCCGTCCTTCGTAGCCTCAGTTAGACAGGCCGAATCGTGGCCGGCAGCGCACGCCAATTACGCTGCCGGCGAGGGCACATGCGATCCACACAGCCAGTCATGGAAGCTGAGTGAGGCGACACCGGAGAAGAAGGCGCCTTCGGCCAGCACTGGAGCGAACAAGACTGTCGCCACGGCGAGCATCAGCAGTTGGCCATGGAGTGCGGCAGTCTCACACCGGAGCTGGAAGCGTCGGTAGGCACTGGCAAAACCGAAGGAGGCGTGTTGCAGGGCGATCCCCAAGGCGGCACCGATGGCCAGCAGCAGAGCCATCCGCAGTGTCGCGGACACGGCCAGCAGCAGAATGCTCAGTGCGAGCGCCGCAGCCACCACGAATCGCTGAGCGTGGCGAGGCGGCGGAAAGTGTCGCTTTACTGGCTGCTGGCATCCGCGACGATCCTGGCTAGTACCGGATCGAGTTCGGCGGCCATGGCATCTAGCTTCGCATTGCCATAGGGCGCGAACACCGCGCTTGGGTTGCGATAGGTAATGCTTGCCGTTCCATCCCTATTCTCGGTGACATAGATCCGTAATGGCGCCTCAATGCCCGCAGGTATGCTGGCCGCCAGCATGCGTACCGCGTAGTCGTTACGGAATACCATCAGCACGATATTGCCGGGAATAACGACTCCGCGTGCAGCAGCGCCACGGCTGGCGCTGGCTTGAGCCACGAGGCCCATTTTGTTGTCGGTGATGGATTGCTCCAGCCGCTTCACCAGCGTGTCGAAGCTGTGGGAAGCGTGCCGGCTGATCGTGCCCGGATAGGGGGACTTGTCGTCGGCGTGGACCGGCGCACCGGCCAAGGCCAGTGTTAGCAGCACCCCGGCAACAAAAACGGAGCTGGATTTCTTGAGGACTGGATTTTTCATTGCGGTCTTCTCCTTAAAGCCCCCCGGATTGCCGCATCAATAACCGAACTCGCCCAACCATTGACCCTTGCGGAAATCGATGCTCAGCCAGTGCGGTACGTAGGGGTGCATGTTTTTAATGGGAAAATCATCGGATGGCGGCGGCCCATCTAACGACGAAATTGAGCACTTCCGGGTCATCACCGGACGAAAACGCACGGACAGTTCTTTGCTCGCTGGCGTACCCGCCCCCTGTTCGTAGAACCGCACCTTCTTGCGGATCAGGCAGGAGAACAGCAACTCCATTTCTGCCAGCAACGGGGTGGTGCGTTGGGCCAGCGCAAATTCGGCCGCCCGGCTCAAGCGGATATCGAGGGACTTGTCAGCCAGTGTGATATACATCGTATTCTCTCCTGAGGGCAACACAATGGTGGATTTAGTTAAATTACCTCCGGCTTTGCCGGGGGTCACTTAATTTATTAGTCGGCTGCCACGGGAAATCCTTACACGTTCTCCAATGCTTCCACCAGGCACCGCCATTGCAACGCGAGCTCATGCCGTATTGTCGTCACGCCAAGCTTTTGCAACAGCTTGCGAAGCGGCACTGGAATAGTCCTGTTGTTCGACCTTGACGACCAATTTAGCCGCCCCATGCCGGCGTCGCACTATCCATTTGACGAGCAGAAAAAGCAGCAACAAAGTACCCGCAAGGTAGAGTATGACCAGACGCGAGTTTTCCAGTCGATCAACAAGCGCGGTGACGCTATGGGAAAAATAAGCGCCCAACAGTATCCACAGCGACGCCCACAACAGCGCACCGATACCGTCGTACAACAGAAACAGCTTGTAGGGCACGTCTGCCATCCCGGCCATGGGTGAGGCAAAGGTTCTGAAACCCGGAACGAATCGGGCATAAATCAACGAGGGCGCGCCAAACCGCGCCAAGTGGCGTTCGGTCCTGGCCAGACACGCGGTGGAACCGAAACTCACCCGGCAATACACCGCGATAAAACGCTGCGAGCCACTGCGGCCAACGAAATACCAGATACTGTCACCCAGCACGGCGCCAAGGGTGGCGACGCCCACTGCGGGCAGGTAGGCGAAGCTTCCTTCTGCCACCATGCTGCCGGTGAGCAGCGTCACGACCTCGCCGGGAATGGGAAAGCCGGCGTTATCGAGCATGACCCCGATAAAAATGGCCAGGTAGCCGAATTGGTCAAACCACGAAAATATCAGCTGTAGCATTCGCGCCTCCGCAATCAGATTTTAAGCGACACTTTCGTCGCCGACCTCTGCCATAATCACTTGTTCTTTGTCGTATTCCATGACGTTTCCCTTATATATCGACTTGGGGAAGGCCGCCATCCGCCGTCGGTGAGCGGGCGCGACAGGTTGTTCGTTTATGCTCACCCCGCCCATGTCCGGGTGGCGAACAGGTCGTCCACGGGCGTGTGAAACAAATGGTTGGCGTAGTTGCTCAAGGTCTTCACGGCGATGGCCAGCACGATTTCCAGGATGTGCCGCTCGCTGTAGCCAGCGGCCAGGAAAGCTTCCACCTCGGCTCGGCTCGGTAAGCCGCGTTTTGTCACCATGGTGCGAGTGAAGTCATGCAAGGAGGCCAGCTTCGCATCGGGAATCTGGCCGCCGTCACGAATGGCGCTGGTGACCGCCAATGGCACGCCGGACATCTTGTCGGCCAAGAAGCTGTGGGCAGCGACGCAGTAGGTGCAGCCATTCTCGCGGCTGATCGCGAGCAGGACGACTTCCTGTTCGGGAGCGGTGAAACCGGAGCCTTCGCGGAACCGGTTGTAGCCATGAATATAGGTGTCGAGCAGACCGGGCGAGTTGGCCATCACCGCATACATATTTGGAATGAAGCCCAGTTTGTTCAGGGCCTCTTCCAGTCGTTCCCTGGCCAACGGTTCTGCCTGGTCCGGATTTGCGGGGGGTAAGGTGAGTTTGTATTCTGATTGCATGGGATAGTCTCCAAAAAGTTGTTTTGTACTGATTGTTCCAGAAATAACCAAATAAAACCCGATGGGTTATACGCCAACCAGTTGGGCGGTATAACCAGCCGTTTTGACAGCGCCCAACAAATCGGCAGGGTGGGCTTTGTCTGGATCGAAGGCCACCAGCAGCAGGTGTTCCTTGCCAGGGTTAAAGCGTGGCGCGATCACGCCATCAAGGTCGCGCATCCGGGCTTCAAGCGCACTGCGTGCTTCAGTATCCAGATCCTCGTGAATGTGAATCATGACGTCACTGATGCTCATTTTCTACTCCTTTCAGTAAATGGGGGCTTGCCCCGACACACACACGACCGATATAAGCCGTGTGTTCCAAAAATAACAAAAAATCAGTCCAGCGCCTTGAGCACCAACTCGATGATGCCTTTCAGCGTCTGTGCATCAGCGCCCGCCTTGGCCTGCACCTTCAGGCCGCTCATGCTGCTGACCAGATACGCCGCCAAGGTGCGGGCATCCCGTTCGGGGGCGATGTCGCCTTCACGCTGCGCGCGCTCCACGGCAGCTTGTAGCGCGCCACGAAATCGTTCAACACTTTTCGCCACATCCCGGGCGATTTCAGGCTCGCTCTGGGCGAACTCGCTGGCCGTATTCATCACCAGGCAACCGCGCGGCTCAAAGTTCCCGGCGACATCGTCCAGCACGGAATGGAGAAATTCCTCGATAAAACGGCGCCCGCTCGGCGCTGCCGCCAGCCCCTGGTAAAGCCGTCCGGAAAACTGGTCGGCATAGCGGGCAAGGCAACGCCGGAACAACTGTTGTTTGCCGCCGAATGTCTGATAGAGGCTGCTCTTCGACAGATTCATGACAGCAAGCAGATCCTGCATGGAGGTGTGCTTATAGCTTTTCGACCAAAATAAATGCATCGCCGCATCCACGGCGGTATCCGGATCGAACTCGAGAGGGCGCCCAATGTTTTTAACCATGTTTTATTTATGGACCATACGGTTCATAATGTCAAGCAAGCAAGCAAGCAAGCAAGCAAGCAAGCAACCTAACCTGGATATTAGCGGTAGTTCGGCGGTTTCTGGATCGATTTGCCGGGCTTCGCCGTGTAGAGTCCGTTGCGGAGGATGTCATCCAGGAAGCCCCGGTCACGGTATTTCGGCAGTCGGTGTAAGATATTCCTGCTGTCGGCGACTAAAGTTTACAGCACTGGCTTGCAAGGAGATTTTCGCCATGTTCGAGTTTGTCCGTTATTTGCTTCTAATCCCGTTTTCGGGTGACGGACGGATTGCTCGTGTAACCCTCGGCACCCTGTCGGAAAAACGTCTGGAGGAACTTCTCGCCTGACCGCTGTATTGCTTTTTAACGACCATCGAAAGGAGACCACAATCATGAAAAATCTGTCCATCATGCTGCTATTTTCCGCCGCACTCGGCGGCCTCTCCGTCGGATCGGCGTTCGCCGCCGGCAACCCTTGTGCCGGAAAGACGGAAATCGACGCCAAGTCCATCGTCCGACCGCAGGGCTACAAACCCTATGCGGGTGACCACAAGGAACTCGCCAAGGCCGGTGAAAAATTGTGGAACGACACCAAGCTTTCGACCAACGGCTTTTCCTGTAACACCTGCCACCAGAATCACGGCGCTTTCCAGGAGAGCTTCGCGAAGCCTTTCCCCCACCAAGTGGCGATGGCCAGGGACAAGGCCGGCGTGAAAACCGTGCATCTCGACGAAATGATCCAGGCCTGCATGGTCATGCCCATGGCGGCCAAGCCGCTGCCCTGGGGTTCCCGCGAGCTGGCGGCGCTGACTGCCTATACGCAGGATGTGCAGAAAACATTCAAGCCGGGCGCCAGAGCGTCGGCCAACCCTTGTTCGGCCAAGCCCGCGAATCCCTGCGCGGCGAAGCCGGCCAACCCATGCGCGAAGAAATGAATCGCGCTATTTTTTAACTGCAAAGGAGTAATACCATGCAAAACCTGTCCCGTAAGATGCTGACTCTGGCTTCCGCCACTTTGATCGCCGCCGCTCTGGCATTTCCCGCCAGCGCCGCCGAAGGAATGGCCAACCCGTGTGCGCCCAAAGCCAATCCCTGCTCGATGAAAAAGGACATGAAGGCGAACCCTTGCGCGATGCCCAAGGATAAAGCCAAAACCATGAAAAAAAGCAAGAAGGCCAACCCCTGCGCACCGGCCAACCCCTGCGCGGCGAAACCCGCCAATCCCTGCGCCAAGAAGTAGCGCACTGCAACGATCCGGGCGGACAAGGGCATGTGGCGGATATTTTGCACGGCAGCCATGCTGCTTGCATTGACCGGCTGCAACCCTGATTCCGCCCCAGGATCGTCTTCTCCCAAACCGGCCTCACCGACCGCCGATCACCGGGTTTTCCTTGCCCGGCACTGGCAACGCCCGCTTGCTGCTCAAGGAATGCCCCCCGCCGGATATTCCCAACTGGAGTCTGCGCTTGATCCCGTATCGTGCGGGACATGCCACGCCCAGCAATACAAAGACTGGAAAACCGCCCTGCACAGCTTGGCCATGAGCCCTGGGCTGTTCGGGCAATTGCAGGAGATGGGTGCGGAAGCCGCCGACGACCATCAAGCCTGCATCCGGTGCCATGCCCCCCTTGCCGAGCAGGGCGAGCAACTGCGGAAAACGCTGGCCAGAGGCGCACATCCGGCCCCGCAACGGTCAGATGGCGTTTCCCACGTTCACGGCCTGACCTGCGCTGGATGCCATGTCCGCAATCGCCAGGTTTTCGGGCCGCTGCGGAGGGACGACAGCGCCCCGACTCCCGAGCAAAAACTTCCCCATGACGGCTGGCTGGCGACGGAAGCCTTTCAGGATTCTCGTTTCTGCATCGCCTGCCACCAGTTCGAACCCGACGGCCCTGCGCTGAACGGCAAGCTGCTGGAGAACACTTACGAAGAATGGCGCGTCAGCCGTCACGCCCGTGAGAACCGTCCCTGCCAGTCATGCCACATGCCGGATCGGCGCCATCTGTGGCGGGGTATTCACGACCCGGAGATGGTGAAGTCGGGACTCAAAATCGAAGCATCGCGTCCGATTGTCGCCAATGGACAGGTCTCCGCCAATCTGCAAATCACCAACCATGGCGTCGGCCACGCTTTTCCAACCTATGTCACGCCGCGCGTGATGGTCGAGATCGGCCAGGAATCGCGCAAGGGAAAGATGATTCCCGAAAGCGTCGAGCGCCATCTGATCGCCCGGGACGTGAGCCTGGACCTGCGGACGGAAAAATCCGATACGCGGATCATGCCGGACGAAACCCGCCGTTACGGCTACGCAAAGGTCATGTATCCGGGTGCGGCGGCGCTGACGATCCGAATCATCGTGGAGCCCGACGCCTTCTATGCGGATTTTTATCGGGCGACACTTGACGACCCGGAATTCCGGATTGGCCGCAAAGCCGTCAGCGAGGCCTTGCGCCGTGCCGAGCAGTCCCCTTATACGATGTTTCTGAAAACTATCCCGGTGGAGTAGGGCGGAAACGCAGCGTCTTTCGGCTGCGCTCAGGACAGGTTTTTTTCACCCTACGAGATTTCGGTGGCGCCGTTGTTGACAATATCTGTTATAGCGGATATTGTTTCATCCCATGAACGAGCAATCCTTTTTCGAATCCCTCTCCGACGAGACCCGCCGCCGCATCCTGGTGCTGATCCTGAAGCACCAGGAGCTATGCGTGTGCGAACTGTTCCAGTCTCTTGACGTGCCCCAGCCAAAAATGTCGCGCCATCTGGCGGTGTTGCGCGATGCCGGCGTGCTGGCGCAGCGGCGCGAGGGAACCTGGGTGTTTTACCGCCTCGATCCGCAGCTTCCGGCATGGGCTTATCGCATGTTGGGCTTGATGGTGGAAGGGGTGAGCAACGGCGTTCCTTATCACGGGGACGCAGAACGTCTGGCGACAGCAGCAATCCGTCCGGTGCGCTGCGCCGCCTGATTTTTTTGACTTATTATATCTGATTTGGAGAATATTCGAGATGGCGAATAATAATCTTTACAACGGGATGTGCCGCTTCTGGATGGCGGCTTTGCTGGCACTGTGGGCATTTGCCGCCAGTGCGGGGGACAAGCCCGATTTTCTGGCGGATGCCGACTGGCTCGCCAAGAACCTGAAAAATCCCAAACTGGTGGTGCTGGAAATTCGCTACCATCCTCACCGTTACTTTACCGTGGGGCATATTCCCGGCGCGGTGCAGGTGCAGCGCTTCAAGGACTTGGGCGACAACCATGCCATTCCCTCCATGCGCTTTCCCTCGCGCGAAGCTTTCGAGCATACCTTGCGCAGCTGGGGCGTGAACAACGACTCGACTCTCGTGCTTTACGACGATTCCGTCACCGCGATGACCTCGCGCGTTTACTTCTTGCTCGACCTGTACGGCTACGACATGAAGCGGGTGAAAATCCTCAATGGCGGCACCTTGGAGTGGAGCGCCTTCAACGACATGGCGAAGGAAGAACCCCGGCGCAAGCCCGGCAACGTCAGGCTCAAGCCCGCCAAGCCCGGCGTGGTGGTGGAATGGACCGATGTCTACCGCGATGTGGTGGCGCGCCGCGACCCCAATATTGTCCTGCTCGACTCCCGTCCTGCTGACATGTACACCGGCAAGGTGATCCAGCACTCCATCCGTGGCGGCCACATCCCGGGCGCCATCAACGTCGTCAGCCTGGATGGCGCCGATGGGCAGAGCCAGAGTTGGAAATCGCTGGACGAGATCGCAGCGATGTATAAGGCCATCCCCAAGGACAAAACCATTTACACCTATTGCCATGACGGCTTCCGCTCCAGCCTGGCCTGGTTGCAACTGAAAACCCTGGGCTACCGGGATGTGCGCATCTATAACGGCGGCTGGGGCGATTGGGGCAACAACCTGACGCTGCCTGTATCGGAAGGCGCGCAACCTTACGATGAAGCGTTCGCGCTGTAGAGAGTGGTATGAGCGCGCAATGTGAAGTCGCAGCAAAAAAATCCTCCGGCGCAGCATTGGGCTTCTTCGAGCGATGGCTGACCTTGTGGGTGTTTCTGTCCATCGCGGTCGGCATCGCGCTGGGTCAGCTTGCGCCGGATCCGGTTCAGATTCTTGGCAAGTTGGAAATCGCCCAGGTCAACTTGCCGGTGGGACTGCTGATCTGGCTAATGATTATCCCCATGCTGATGAAAATCGACTTCTCGGCGCTGGGCCAAGTCAAGAAGCACTGGCGCGGCATCGGCGTCACCCTGTTCATCAACTGGGGCGTGAAGCCGTTTTCCATGGCGCTGCTGGCCTGGCTGTTCATCCGCATTCTGTTTGCTCCTTACCTGCCAGCGGAGCAGATCGACAGCTATATCGCCGGGCTGATCCTGCTCGCCGCCGCCCCCTGCACCGCCATGGTGTTCGTGTGGAGCAACCTGTCCAAGGGCGATCCGCTGTTTACCCTCTCGCAGGTGGCGCTCAACGACACCATCATGGTGTTCGCTTTTGCGCCCCTGGTCGGCCTGCTGCTGGGCGTCGCGTCCATTACCGTGCCGTGGGACACACTGTTCCTCTCTGTAGTGATGTACATCGTCATCCCTTTGGCGATTGCCCAGTTTTTGCGGCATACCCTGCATCGCCGTAGTTTGCTCGAAAAAACCCTCGCCAGTCTCCACCCGGTCGGCATTTCGGCGCTGCTGGCTACCCTGGTGCTGCTGTTCGCCTTTCAGGGCAAAGCTATCCTCGATCAGCCGCTGATCATCGTGCTGCTGGCGGTGCCGATCCTGATCCAGGTGTATTTCAATTCCATGCTCGCCTACTGGCTCAACCGCACAGTCGGCGAGGTACATAGCGTAGCCGGGCCCTCGGCGTTGATCGGCGCCAGCAATTTCTTCGAACTGGCGGTGGCGGCGGCGATTTCGCTCTACGGCTTCGAATCGGGCGCGGCGCTGGCCACGGTGGTGGGCGTGCTGATCGAGGTGCCGGTGATGCTGTCGGTGGTGCGCATCGTGAATAGTTCCAAAATCTGGTACGAAAAAGGTAACCAAAATGAACGTGGCAAGTGAAACCGCAACCATTCCTCGCCGCGCCCCGTGGAGTTGGGTCGCCCTGGCGGTAATTTTGTGGATAGCCGCCTACGCCAGCCTGACCTGGTTCGCCGATGCGCTGCTCGCCCTCACCGGGCTTTCCCCGCAGACCCATCTGGGCGGGGCGCTGCAATTTTTCTTCTACGACACGCCCAAGGTATTGCTGCTGCTCACCGGCATCGTGTTCGTGATGGGCATCGTGCATACCTTCGTTTCGCCCGAACGCACCCGCGCCATGCTGTCCGGCAAGCGGCTGGGCGCAGGCAACATGATGGCGGCCACGCTCGGCATCGTCACGCCGTTCTGCTCCTGTTCTGCGGTGCCGCTGTTCATCGGTTTTTTGTCCGCCGGGGTGCCGCTGGGGGTGACGTTTTCCTTCCTGATTTCCGCGCCCATGGTCAACGAAGTGGCGCTGGCGCTGCTGTTCGGCCTGTTCGGCTGGAAAGTGGCGGCGCTGTACCTCGGCCTGGGGCTTGCCGTAGCGATTGTCGCCGGTCTGGTGATTGGTAAACTCAAGATGGAACACCACCTGGAGGACTGGGTGCGCGCCATTCACGTCGGCAAGGTGGCCGATGTGGAGCTGGAGCGCCCTTCCTGGGCAGAGCGCATCGACGCGGGCGTGGCCCACATCAAGGAAATCGTCGGCAAGGTGTGGCCCTACATCCTCGGCGGCATCGCGCTGGGCGCGGGCATCCACGGCTATGTGCCGGAGGATTTCATGGCCGGGATCATGGGCAAGGATGCGCCCTGGTGGTCGGTTCCCGCCGCCGTGGCCATCGGCGTGCCGATGTACACCAACGCCGCCGGCATCATTCCCATCGTCGAGGCGCTGCTGGGCAAGGGCGCTGCGCTGGGCACCGTGCTCGCTTTCATGATGAGCGTCATCGCCTTGTCGGCGCCGGAAATGATTATCTTGCGCAAGGTACTGAAGCCCCGGTTGATTGCCACTTTTGCTGGCGTGGTGGCGGCTGGTATTATGCTGGTGGGCTATGTTTTTAACGCTGTTCTGTAAACTCAAAGGAGTTTTTTCATGACTGATACCGCCTTGCATCCTTCCATCGTGGCGCTGGTTTCTCTCGCCGCCAATATCGCCCAAATCACCCCAAACAGGGCCTGTGCCAGGTGGACAAGCTGAAGCAGTACGGCGTGTGGCGCAGGCGCAGATCGACGCGGTAGTAGAGATCGCCCGCCACATCCGCGACGAGGCGGCGCAGTCGCTGGACGCCAGCTTCGACGAAGCGTGCCGCAGGGAAAACGCCAAGGCCAGCTTGTCTGCCATCGGCATCGCGCAAGCTGCCTGCTGCACGCCGACACCGAGTGGAAAATCGTGTTGCTAAAGAAAAGAAAAGAAAGGAAACTGAAATGCATAACGTAAAGCATGATGAAATCCGCCAGGCGGTGCGCCAGAACTATGGCCGGGTGGCGCAATCCGAATCCGCTTGCGGCTGCGCCCCGAGCTGCTGCGACGGGGGAACGGCGCAGGGCAGCGCCAAGGTGGCATCCGTCGGACTCGGCTATTCGCAACAGGACGTCGATGCCGTGCCCGACGGCGCCAACATGGGACTGGGTTGCGGCAACCCGCAGGCCATCGCCGCGCTCAAACCCGGCGAGACGGTGCTGGACTTGGGCAGCGGCGCGGGTTTCGACTGTTTCCTGGCCGCGCGTCAGGTGGGCGATAGCGGGCGCGTGATCGGCGTGGACATGACGCCGGACATGGTTTCCAAGGCGCGCGCCAACGCGGCCAAAGGCGGCTATGCCAACACCGAATTCCGTCTCGGCGAGATCGAGCACCTGCCAGTGGCCGACGCCACGGTGGACGTGATCATTTCCAATTGCGTGATCAACCTTTCGCCCGACAAGGCCCAGGTGTTCCGTGATGCCTTTCGCGTCCTGAAATCGGGTGGCCGCCTGGCGATTTCCGACATCGTCGCGACGGCGGAGCTGCCCGAAGCGGCAAGGCGCGACTTGGCGCTATATACCGGCTGCATGGCGGGGGCATCGCTGATCGCGGCGCTGGAATCCATGCTGCGGGCGGCGGGATTCGAACGGGTGAGCATTAGCCCCAAGGATGCGAGCCGCGCTTTCATCCGCGACTGGGCACCGGGAAGCAAGATCGAGGAATTCGTGGTTTCCGCCAATATCGAGGCGGTCAAGCCGTAAAACGATTTTTAACAAGGAGCTGGAAAATGAAGAACATCAAGGTGTTGGGCACAGGCTGCGCCAACTGCAAAACCACCATGAAGCTGATCGAGGAAGCCGCCGCGGCCAAGGGCGTCAAGGTTGAACTTGAAAAAGTCGAGGACATGGCCGCGATTCTGGGCTATGGCGTGATGTCCACCCCCGGCGTGGTGATCGATGGCAAGGTGGTTCATGCCGGCGGCGTGCCGAGCAAGGCCAAGATCGAGGAATGGCTGACCGGCAAGGAATCCTGTTGCGGCTGCTGCGGCAAGGAATAAGCGACATGACCAAAACCGTATTGATCCTTTGCACCGGCAACTCCTGCCGCAGCCAGATGGCCGAAGTCCTGGTCAACCACGACCTTGGCCCGGAAATCCGTGCGTTATCCGCCGGTACCCGTCCCCAGCCCAAGGTGGCGGATGGCGCCATCGAGGCGCTGAAGCTGGGCGGCATGGCCACCGAAGGGCTTTATCCCAAGGACGTGGACGCGGTGATGAATGAAAGCATCGACCTGGTGGTGACGGTGTGCGACAACGCCAAAGAGTCCTGTCCCATTTTCCCCAAGCCGATTCCCGCCATTCACATGCCGTTCCATGACCCCCACGGTGAGCCGCTGGAAAGTTTTGTCAGGGTGCGCGACGAGATTCGGGCGAAGCTGATTCCAGAATTGCGGCAGCGTTTCGGGCTGGGTTAGAGGCTCGGCGGAATGAACCCAGATAATCCATTAGGCCAAAACACCGTTGTGGGAGCGGCGTCCTCGCCGCGATTTTCGGCCGCGAATCGCGGCGAGGACGCCGCTCCCACATGCACGAGAATTCCAATGGATTATTCGGGATGAATTGCCTGATGACCGCCTGGCGACACCATGAAGGCGAACTGCGCGCCTGGTTGCGCGGACGCCTGGGCAATGCCCACGACACCGAAGACATGGTGCAGGAGTTGTTCCTCAAAGCGTTGCGCCAGCAAGCGTAGGGCGCAACAATAAGCGTAGCGCATTGCGCCGGATGCTTCGTCGAAATACGGCGCAATGCGCTGCGTTTATTGACTCCCTACCTGAACCCCATGAACCCAATCCCGATTGAAAGGCTAACGGCATGACAATCTCCATCTAGTCGTGTACAAGGGTGGGCAACGCTCTTTTGCCCACGCAGTTTGGTATCCGCGTGGGCACAGAAGCGTGCCCACCCTATAAAAACTGTCTGACTTCTGGTTTTTGTGCAACATGACACATTGATTATTAACAACATATACATCTGCTTAAATAATGAGCGTAGTAATAAAATCAATGCGTTACGAGCGAAGTCAGACAGGCTGCCAGGAGCGGGCAGCGCCTTTCCCGCTGCTTTCTTGACTCCTTCAGAGACGACATTATGCCTCAACGCCTCGCGATAGGATTTGGCATTATGCAGACGGGGGTTTTGCTGCAAAAGTGAATTTTTCATACTGGCAAGTATATTCCAGGATAAAGACATTACAATTGAACACCGGTCTGTTTCCTGACGTCCAGACCATAATTTAAGGCGCCAGGACATGGGGGACGAGGCATGGGGGACGAGGCATGGGACAAGGCTGTTGCCGCCATCCTGGCCTCCGATCTGACTATAACTATCTGAAGGAGATGAATATGAAAAACATGTTGACTCGATGGAATGGCCTGCTGGCCGCCGTTTTCATCCTGTTTCTGGGAACCATGCAAACAGCCCTGGCCGCCGATCCGCTGGTGGACACCGCCTGGGTGAAAGCCAATATCGGCAAGCCCGGCGTGGTGTTCGTGGACATCCGGCCGACCGCTGACTACCTGCGCGGCCACATCACCGGCGCGGTGAATACCGACTTTGGCAAGTCCGGCTGGCGTGAGACGCGCGCCGACAAAGTTCCTGAAATGCTCCCGGAAAAGCTCGACAAGCTGGCTGCCCATATCGGCAGTCTCGGCATCGACAACAACACCCACGTGGTGCTGGCGCCGCCGGGTAGCTCCTATGCCGACATGGGCTGGGCGACGCGTATTTACTGGACTTTCAAGGTATTGGGTCACGACAACGTGTCCATCCTGAACGGCGGCATGAACGCTTGGGCCAAGGACAAGGCCAACCCGATCCAGACGGGTATGACTAAGGCCGACCCCAAGACATTCACCGTCCATCTGCACAAGGATCTGATCGCCACGGTCGAAGACATAAAAGCGGCCAAAGCCAAGGGTGTACTTCTGGTCGATAGTCGTCCCGAAGACCAGTATGCCGGCATCAACCGCAACCCCAAGGCCACTGAAAGCGGCACCTTGCCGGGCGCGAAGAATCTGCCCAGCGGCTGGACCACTGAAAACGGCGGCGGCATGTTCCGCTCCAAGGCGCAACTCGAACAGCTCTATAAAGTCGCCGGCGTGCCTGCCAGCGGCGAGCAGATCACCTTCTGCAACACCGGTCACCTGGCCTCCATCGGCTGGTTCGTCTCCAGCGAACTGGTGGGCAACAAGAAGGTCAAGCTGTATGACGGCTCCATGGTCGAATGGACCATGACCAAGGCCGGCCCGGTCGAACAGAAGGTGAGACTGCAATAAATAATTTGAAGCATCGCATTCTGGTCTTGGCGGCTGCTGCGATCTTCTCGGTGTGGGTCTATGCTCGGTAGGGCACGATGTTGTGCCCACGCGGATGCCAAACCGCGTGGGCAGACAAAAAACCTGTCTGCCCACCCTACGATTTCAACCTGATTAGTCAGTCAACAAGAAACGGCGGGGTGTAGGAGCGACCTCCTGGTCGCGAACCGCTGAATTCGCGACCAGGAGGTCGCTCCTACACCCCGCAAATCAAACTTGCCTGCCAGGAGAAGGGTGGGAAGCCGGACAAGCGCCATCGCAGTACCTTGCCTGAGGCAAATAAGGCATAATCGCGTGCATGAAGTATTTGTCAGGAGTTGGCATGCCCCCCCCCCGCATTCGCCGATGTTTGATCGACGCTCCCCCGCTGGCATCGTCCTGATCTATGCGGTCTTCGCCGCCTTGTGGATCGTCGCGTCAGGCACGCTGCTGACGTTTACCGTCACCGATCCGCTTCTTCAGAGCCGGATCGAACTCGCCAAAGGTTTGGCGTTCGTCGCCGTGACCAGCGGCCTGCTTTATCTCCTGCTAAAAACCTGGCGGGCGCGGCTAGACCGGGAGAGTCTCCTGCTCTGGCATTTCTACGAGATGCCTTTCATCGGTATGGCAGTGACTTCGCCATCGAGCCAGCGCTGGATACAGTTTAACGACCGCTTATGCGAGATTTTCGGTTACTCGCGCGAAGAATTTGCCGCGAAAAGATGGGAGGAGATGACGCACCCGCAAGACCTCGAAAGCGAAGTCGCCGAGTTCGAGCGGGTGATGCGCGGCGAGTCCGAAGGCTACGTGATGGACAAGCGCGGCATCCGCAAGGATGGTGCTGTGGTGTATGTCACCGTTGATGTCAAATGTGTGCGCAAAACCGATGGCAAGGTGGATTACTTTATCGCCATGGTGCGCGACATTACCGAGAGCAAGGCCGCCGCAGCCAAAATCCAGCGCATGACCAATCTCTACGCCGCATTGAGCCAGTGCAACCAGGCTATCGTCCGCACCGGTAGCGAGGCGGAACTATTCCCGCAAGTCTGCCGCGATGCGGTCGAGTTCGGCGGCATGAAACTGGCGTGGATCGGCCTGCTCGACGCGACTAGCCAGATAGTCAAGCCGGTCGCCTCGTTCGGCGCGGGAGTCGAATATCTGGAAGGCCTCTCGATCTCGGCGGACGCAAACTTCTCAACCGGTCGCGGGCCAACCGGCCTTGCGCTGCGCGAAGACCAGCCGGTCTGGTGTCAGGATTTTATCCGCGACGCGCGCACCGCGCCGTGGCATGAACTCGGCGCAAGCCACGGCTGGGCAGCTTCCGCCGTGCTGCCGCTGCACCGCAATGGCAAGGTCATCGGCTCTTTCAACCTGTATGCCGGGGAAATCGACGCTTTCGACGAAGCCGCGCAAACCCTGCTCACGGAAATGGCGCTGGACATTAGCTACGCGCTTGACAATTTCGAGCGTGAAGCCGCGCGCCAGCGCGCAGAAGCGAGATTCGCCCTCGCTGCCAAGGTGTTCGAGCAGTCCAGTGAAGCCATTACCATTACCGATGCCGACAACAATATTGTGAGGGTCAACCATGCCTTCACCGCTATTACCGGTTACCGCGAAGCCGACGTGCTGGGCCAGAACCCGCGTCTGTTGGCTTCGGGCCGTCACGATCAGGATTTCTACCGGGTCATGTGGGATGCCGTCAATAAGGGCGGGAGCTGGCAAGGCGAAATATGGAATCGGCGCAAGGACGGCAGCGTGTACCCGGAATGGCTCTCGATCAGCCGGGTGTGCGACGTCGTTGGCAAGGTGACGGAATATATCGGTATTTTTAGCGACATCACCGAGCACAAGAAAGCCGAAGAGGACATCCTCAGGTTGGCGCATTTCGATCCGCTCACCGGGCTGCCGAACCGCTTGTTGCTCAATGATCGCGTCAGCCTCGCCCTCAGCATCGCGCAGCGCAGCCAGACGCCCATGGCGGTGCTGTTCCTCGATCTCGACCACTTCAAGAACATCAACGATACGCTCGGCCATCATATCGGCGACGAGCTGTTGATCGAGATGGCAAAACGCTTGAAAACCCTGGTGCGCGAGGAAGACACGGTTTCACGCCTGGGGGGAGACGAATTCATTCTGGTTCTGCCGACCTCTGACGCAGACGGGGCGGCGCATGTGGCGGAGAAATTGCTGGAAGTCGTGGCCCGGCGCTTCCAGCACGAACAGCATGAACTGGTCATCACGACCTCTATCGGCATCGCCATGTATCCCGGCGATGGGGAGGATTTCGAGTTACTGTTAAAGAGCGCCGATGTGGCGATGTACCGCGCCAAACAGGATGGCCGCAATCGCTATCGTTTTTTCAAGCCGGAAATGCAGGAGAGCTCAGCCCGCAACCTGCAACTGGAAAACGCCTTGCGCCGCGCGCTGGAACGCGGCCAGTTGCAGCTTTATTACCAGCCTCAAGTGGCTATGCTCGACGGGCGCGTCATCGGCGCGGAAGCCTTGCTGCGCTGTATATACCGAGAAACGCCACAATTTACATTAACTAATTACTACAATTCACTGTATTATAGGTGTTGTCGAGTTGCTTATCGAGGTGATGAATTGATCAATATTCAGTTCAGCGAAGAAGAGAAGCGCGA
>Ga0210039_1001789_pt1 | contig 19053 bp, 18 predicted proteins | sample CryGeyCG2114_250_3_FD_185460 | JGI IMG/M metagenome (GOLD analysis project Ga0210039, IMG submission 185460) | Groundwater microbial communities from aquifer - Crystal Geyser CG17_big_fil_post_rev_8/21/14_2.50 (SPAdes) (version 2) | ecosystem: Environmental > Aquatic > Deep subsurface >...
AGGCAAAGCTGTTGTCTTCCAGCAGATCGAAGATCGCGACCTTGCGCTCCTGCTCGATTGCGGGGGTCGGTGCCACCAGCCCGCGCTCGTCGATCGCGATGGCGCAGATGCGGTTGGTCATGGATTTGGCAACTCGGGTTCGACGATTTCGACAAGAAAATGGGGCGACGTCTCTATCTTCCCACCCCCGGCCCTTGTCAGATTGGCCGAGGGGATTGGGGGGACCAAGGCGACCAGATCCCGCAATTCATAGAAAAAAGTGAAGGCGCCATCGGTGAGGGTGGTCGCTGGACGCAGGTCAGGCTCAGGATGGCGTCCTCGGTTATCCCCCATGACCGCGCCGCTCAGTCTGGTGCGATAAAGAACCTTTCCAATGTTTATACCCGGCACGCCGCCGGTCGGAACATATCCTGTCGAAGCACCGATCCACACAGTTGCCGATGCACGTTTCAGGGTCTCGAAAAGTTCGATCTGGTTCGAGCCGAAGGCTACACGCCCAACGCGATTGAAAGTTGCTATCGCAGATTCGAGGTGGACTGGCGGGACGGGAGCGAAATAGTGCTTCATACCGCGCCCTCGTTCAGCCGGTCCAGCCTTGCGCGCACCGACAGCCCGTGCGCTTCAAGGCTTTCCGAGATCGCCAGCCGCTCGGCGGCCGGGCCGATGGCGCGCAGCGCCTGCGGGGTCATCTTTGACAGCGTGGTGCGTTTGAGAAAATCCAGCACGGAAAGCCCGCTCGAGAACCGGGCCGAGCGGGCGGTGGGCAGCACGTGGTTCGGCCCGCCCACGTAATCGCCAATCGCTTCCGGTGTCCATGCCCCGAGAAAGATCGCCCCGGCATGGGTGATCTGCGCGGCCAGCGTCTCGGGGTCGGCCACGCAAAGTTCGAGATGCTCGGGGGCGACGCGGTTGGATAATTCCGCCGCCTGATCCAGATCGCGCACCACGATCACCGCGCCGTAGTCGCGCCAGCTTGCCCCGGCGATGGCACGGCGCGCCAGCGTTTGCAGCCGCACCTCGACCGCCGCCACCACCGCGCGCGCGAAATCCGCGTCATCGGTGATCAGGATCGACTGGGCGCTGGCGTCGTGTTCGGCCTGGCTCAACAGATCGAGCGCCACCCAGTCGGGGTCGTTGTCGCGGTCGGCGATCACCAGAATCTCGGACGGCCCGGCGATCATGTCGATGCCGACGCGGCCGAACACCCGCCGCTTGGCCGCCGCGACATAGGCGTTGCCCGGCCCGGTGATCTTGTCCACCGGCGCGATGGTGGCCGTGCCATAAGCCAGCGCCGCAATCGCCTGCGCCCCGCCGATGCGGTAGATCGTGTCCACCCCGGCAATCTGCGCCGCCAGCAGCACCAGCGGATTGACCACCCCGCCCGGCGTCGGGCAGCAGATCACCAGGCGTTCCACCCCCGCCACCCGCGCCGGGATGGCGTTCATCAGCACCGACGACGGATAAGACGCAAGGCCCCCCGGCACATAAAGCCCGGCCGCCCCGACCGGCCCCCAGCGCCAGCCCAGAACCGCGCCCGCGTCATCTTCCCAGCGTTGATCAGCCGGCATCTGGCGCGCATGGTAGGCGCGGATGCGCTCGGCCGCGAGTTCCAGCGCGGCACGGTCCGCAACCGACACCCGCGCCACCTCGGCGGCAATCTCGCCCGGCGAAAAGGCCAGCGTGTCGGGTGTCAGCGTCAGCCGGTCAAAGCGGGCGGTCAGCTCGATCACCGCCTGGTCGCCACGCGCCCGCACCTCGGCAATGATCAAAGCCACCGCCGCATCGACATCGGGGCTGTCCTCGCGCTTCATCCCCAAGAGCGCGGCAAAAGCCGCCTTGAACCCCGGCGCGGTGGCATCCAGAAACTGCGGCATGGTCACGACTCCTGTTGTTGCGCACCCATAACGCGCCCGGCCCCCTGCCTCAAGCGCCACCAGGCACCGGCGGAAGCCGGTCCCGGAAGCGTCGGCGACCGAGGGAAACGCGTGCTCCAGATGATCTGCGGCGTCGTGCCTTGCTTGGCATTCCGCGCAGGCTCGAGGCCGGTTTCGTGTTCGCCCGACACCCGCGCCGGCCCGCTTGCGCCCGCCAGGACATCAGGGGCGCTCTCAGGTAATCTCTTCCAGCCGTTCCTTCGACATGTCACCCGGCACGATGGTGATCGGGATCGGCAGGTTGCCCGAGTTGCGGCTAAGCTGGGTGACCAGCGGCCCCGGCCCCGATTTCTCGGTGCCCGCCCCCAGCACCAGCACCCCGATGGTGGGGTCTTCGCGCACCTGTGCCAAAATCTCGGCGGTCGGGTCGCCCTCGCGGATCACCAGTTCCGGGTCGATCCCCTGACGGTCACGCATCCACTTGGCAAAAACCTCGAAATGCGCCTCGATCCGCTCGCGCGCCTCGGCCCGCATCAGATCGGCGACACCCATCCAGTGCTGATATTCCTCGGGCGGCACGATCGACAGAATCTGCACCCCCGCCCCGGTATGGGCCGCCCGAAGTGCGGCAAAGCGCATTGCGTTCAGGCATTCGCGGCTGTCGTCCAGCACCACCAGAAACTTGCGCATCGTGCTCTCCCCGCATCAACGGATCATCGCCGATCCGCCCCCCGGCTGGCAAGCGCCTTACGCGGCACTGTGGGCCCAATCCATGTAAAGCTGCCGCGCCCGACGGGTAACCGGCCCGTGCTGGTAATGGCTGCCGTCGAATTCGCGCACCGGCGTGACCTTGGCGAAGTTGCCCGACAGGAACACTTCGTCGGCACCGTGGAAATCGTCAAACGTCAGCACCGCCTCGCGCACCTCGATGCCGTCGGCGCGCAGATTGGCGATGTGGCGCGCCCGGGTGATGCCCGACAGGAAGGTGCCGTTGGCGATCGGGGTCATGGCCACCCCATCCTTGACCATGAAGACGTTGGCGGTGGCGGTTTCGGCCACATTGCCCATCGCATCGGCCACCAGCGCATTGCTGAAGCCCTTGGCCTTGGCCTCGACCAGCATCCGCGCGTTGTTGGGGTAAAGGCAGCCCGCCTTGGCGTTGCAGACATTGTCCTCCAGCACCGGGCGGCGATAGCGGGTGCGGGTCAGGGTGATGGTGGCGTCGGCCGCGGGCATCGGCACCGCCTCGAGGCAGAGCGCGAAGCCGGTCGAGTTTTCCTTGGGCGAAACTCCCAGCTCCGAGCCGTCCAGCGCCCAGTACATCGGCCGGATATAGACCGCCTGATCCTTGCCGTAGGGCTTCAGCCCCTCGCGCGCGATCCGGGCGATTTCGTCCGCCGTCATCGTCGGGGTGATCATCAGCGCGGCAGCCGAGCGGTTCACCCGGGCGCAATGGGCGTCAAGGTCGGGGGCGACGCCATCAAACCAGCGCGCCCCGTCAAACACCGAACTGCCCTGCCAGATGCCATGATCCGCCGCGCGCATCACCGCCACGTCGCCGTCATGCCAGCGCCCTTGATACCAGGTGCGGATATTCGTGCCGAATGCCATGTCATGCCCTTCCGATTTTGCGCCACTCAATCACACTGGCGCGCCGGGGTCCAGCGCGCCGCTCAGCGCTTGCTGGCGCGCGCTTTTCGCTTCACCTCTGCCCAAATATCCCCGCCGGAGGCGTCTGGCCGCGCCGCCAGAGGGATACTTGGGCGAAGGTGAAAGCGGGGCAGCGAAGACGCCCGACAGGGCGGATGAGCGGGCGGTCAGGCGGCGCCGGCCAGAAGGGCCGCAAGATCGAGCCGGGCCGAGATCATCGCAAGCTTGCCGGTGCTGTCGCGCGGCCATTCGGATTCGGGGCGGTCGCGGTAAAGCTCGACCCCGTTGCCGTCGGGGTCGTGCAGGTAGATCGCCTCGGAGACGCCGTGATCGGATGCCCCGTCGATCTCGATCCCCGCGTCCAGCACCCGCTTCAGCACCGCGCCCAGGCTGGCCCGGTCGGGAAACAGGAAGGCGGTGTGATAAAGCCCGGTATGGCCGGGCGGCGGCGGGGTGGCGCCGCGGCTTTCCCAGGTGTTGAGGCCGATATGGTGGTGATAGCCCCCGGCCGACAGAAAGGCGGCCTGGGTGCCGTAGCGCTGCTGGACCTCAAACCCCAGCACACCGGCATAGAAGGCGATGGCGCGGTCAAGGTCGGCGACTTTCAGATGGACGTGGCCGATCCGGGTGGCGGCGGGGGCGAGCGGCGATGAAATGGGCATGACTTGGCTCCTTTGCCGCGCACAGATAGCGCCAATCCACCCGCCCGATAAGGCCACCGGATGCACAGCCTCTGCGCGCAGCAGACCTTACCTGCGGCGCGAGCGGATCATGCCGACGATGTCATAGACCTGATCGAGGATCGGGCGGGAGATCGCCTCGGCGCGCTCGGCCCCGGCGCCAAGGATGCGGTCGATCTCGGCGGGGTCCTGCATCAGGCGACTCATCTCGGTCGAGATCGGGGCCAGGCGCGCCACCGCCAGGTCAGCCAGTGCCGGTTTGAAGCTGCCGAACTGCGCCCCGGCGAATTGCGCAATCACCGCTTCGGGCGACAGATCGGCCAGTGCAGCAAAGATGTTCACCAGATTGCGCGCCTCGGGCCGGTCGCGCAGCGCTTCAAGGTTGTCGGGCAGCGGCTCGGGGTCGGTCTTGGCCTTGCGGATTTTCTTGGCGATGGTGTCGGCGTCATCGGTCAGGTTGATCCGGCTTTGATCGGACGGGTCGGATTTCGACATCTTCTTGGTGCCATCGCGCAGGCTCATCACCCTTGTGGCAGCGCCTTCGATCACCGGCTCGACGGTGGGGAAGAAATCCACCCCGTAATCGTTGTTGAACTTGATCGCGATGTCGCGGCACAGTTCGAGATGCTGCTTTTGATCCTCGCCCACCGGCACGTGGGTGGCCTGGTAGGCCAGAATGTCGGCGGCCATCAGGGCGGGGTAGGCGAACAGGCCGAGGCTGACGTTTTCGCTGTTCTTGCCGGCCTTGTCCTTGAACTGGGTCATCCGGCTCATCCAGCCCATGCGGGCGACGCAGTTGAAGATCCAGCCCAGCTCGACATGGGCGCTGACCTGGCTCTGGTTGAACAGGATCGAGCGCGCCGGGTCGATCCCGGCCGCGATGAACCCCGCCGCCGCCTCGCGCGTGGCGTGGCGCAGCCTGGCGGGGTCTTGCCAGACCGTGATGGCGTGCATGTCAACCAGGCAATAGATGGTCTCGATGCCTTGGTTCTGCTTTTCGACAAAGCGTTTCAGCGCGCCAAGATAGTTGCCCAAGGTCAGCCCGCCCGAAGGCTGGATGCCCGAGAAGATGCGCGTGGGAAAGGCCGCTGGCGCGCGCGTCGGCTCTGACATGGCAGACTCCATCTGGCTATTGTTGCGCCTGTCGCATATCGCTGGGGGCAGGGGGCGTCAATCAGTCGCCCGAGGATACCAGCCCATGCCACAAGACCACAATGCCCCGCCGCTGAACCCGCTGCCGCCGGTGGTGTGGCTGCTGGCGCTGCCGATCATCGCGATGGAGGTGGTGCTGGGGCTTGGCGCGCGCGGGCTGGTGGGCGGGGCGCAGGCGGTGGGCTGGCGGCTGGACGCGGTGCAGCGCTTTGCCTTTTCGCCCGATCTGATGCGGGCGATGTGGGATACCGGGCAGTTCCCGCTGGACGGGTTGATGCGCCTTGTCAGCTATCCGCTGGTGCACGGCAGCTTTACCCATGCCCTGTTCACGGTGGTGTTTCTGCTGGCCCTGGGCAAGATGGTGGGCGAGGTCTTCCGACCTTGGGCGGTGCTGGTGGTGTTCTTCGGCGCGGCGGCGGTCGGGGCGCTGGTCTATACCGCCGTGGCGCAGACCCATGCGCCGCTGTTCGGAGCCTATCCGCCGGTTTACGGGCTGATCGGGGCCTTCACCTTTCTGCTGTGGGTCAACCTTGCGGCGGTGGGGGCCAACAAATACCGCGCCTTTGGCCTGATCGGCTTTCTGCTGGGGTTTCAGTTGGTGTTCGGCTTGCTGTTTGGTGGCGGCTGGGATTGGGTGGCCGAACTGGCAGGCTTTGTCACCGGTTTCGGCCTGTCGTTCATCGTCAGCCCCGGCGGCTGGGCGCGGGTGATGGCCAAGCTGCGTCAGCGCTGACGCCGCAGCAGGCTGCGAAAATCGCTGATGTGGAATGCGCCGATCAGAATTCCGGTGACGGCGTAGGCCAGCATGCCGGTCACAACCAGCAGCGCCAGCCCGAGATAGCGCCAGCCCGCAAGCCCCAGCATCGGCCCCAGCACCAGGGTGGCCCCCCACAGCACCGCGCCCATCACCAGCGCTGCGGCCAGGATGCGGGGCAGGCGGGCGCGCAAGCGGTCGTCAAACCGCGCCGCCTCGCCCATGCCGCGCGCGCCGCGCCAGAGCTGCCAGACCATCACCCAGGCCGAGACGGTGGTGGCGAGGGCGGCGGCAAAGAACCCCAGCACCGGCATCAGCCCGACCGCGAAACCGGCGTTCACCAGCATCGCGATCACGGCATAGTGGAACGGGCGGCGGGTATCCTCGCGCGCGTAGTAAAGCGGCTGTAACACCTTGTGCAGCACAAAGGCGGGCAGACCCACACCATAGGCCGCCAGCGCCAGCGCGGTGTTGGCGGTATCATCCGGCCCGAACGCGCCGCGCTGGAACAGCACCGAAATCAGCGGCAGGGCGATCACCACCAGCGCCACCGCAGCGGGCACGGTCAGCGCCAGCGCGAATTCCGCCCCGCGGTTGAAGCTGGCGCGCCCGCCAGCCAGATCGCCCGCGCGCAGGCGGCGCGACAGATCGGGCAGCAGCACGGTGCCGATGGCAATGCCCACCACCCCGAGCGGCAGTTGGTAAAGCCGGTCGGCATAGCTGAGCCAGGCCACCGCGCCGTCGGTAAAGCTGGCAACCTGCCGCCCCACCACCAGATTGATCTGCACCACCCCGCCCGCCAGCACGGCAGGTGCCGCGATCACGGCCAGGCGCTTCAACTCGGGTGTCATCCGGGGCAGGCCGGGGCGGAAACGAAACCCGGCCCGCTGCGCCGAAATCCAGGTGAAGGCCAGTTGCGCGATGCCGGTGACCGGCACCGTCCAGGCCAGCGTCCGCCCCATGTCCCACCCGGCGCGGTCGGCCAGCAGCATCGCGGCGATGAACATCAGGTTCATCAGCACCGGCACGATTGATGCCTCGGTAAAACGGCCGTAAGCGTTCAGCACCCCCGACAGCAGCGCCACAAGAGAGATGAACAGGATGTAGGAAAACGCGATCCGCCCGAAGCTGACGGCCAGATCAAAGCGCGCGTCGCCGACAAAGCCCGAAGCCATCAGCCACACCAGCCCCGGCATCATTAGCGTGCCCAGCAGGGTGAACAGGATCAACACCCCGGCCAGGCCGTTGAAGGCGTCGCGGGCAAACCCGAGCGCATCCTCGCCGCCTTCCAGCTTTTTGGCGAACAGTGGAACAAAAGCCATGTTGAACGCGCCTTCGGCAAAGAAGCGGCGAAACATGTTGGGCAGCGAGAAGGCGATCAGAAACGCCTCGGCCACCGGCCCCGCGCCAAGATACGCCGCCATCATCATGTCGCGGGCAAACCCCGCGCCGCGCGACAGCAGGGTCCAGCCGCCGACCGTGATGATGCTGCGGATCAGCCGGATCGGTCTCATGCCCGCGCCCGTTCCGCGCCTTCGGTGATCGCCGCGCGCAGCTTCTTTTCCAGCGTTTCCTGTTTGGCCCTGGTGTGCAGCTTCAGCCCGAACATGTCTTTCACGTAGAAACTGTCCACCACCTGCGCGCCGAAGGTCGCGATCACCGCCGACGCGATGTAGATGTTGCTGGTGGCCAGGGTACGGGTGAGGTCGTAAAGCAGCCCCAGCCGGTCGCGGGTATCGACCTCGATGATGGTGTAGATGTCGGAGCCTTCGTTGTCGAAGGTGATATGGGTCGGAAAACGGAACTCGCGGTCGCGTTTCTTGACCCGGCCACGGTCGGCCAGCGCCTCGCGCGCCAGCACTTCACCGGCCAGGGTCTTGTCGATCATGGCGCGCAGGCGCGGCAGGCGGGCGACTTCGTAGGGGTGGCCCTCGGCATCCTGCACCCAGAACACGGCGGTGGCGTAGCCGTCTTTCGAGGTATAGGTGCGCGCGTCAACCACGTTGGCCCCGACCAGCGCCAGCGCCCCGGCCAGACGCGAGAAGATGCCGGGATGATCGGCCAGCGCGAAACAGGCGCGGGTGGCGTCGCGATCGGCGTCGGGGTGCAGATCAATCCGGATCTCGGCATCATTCAGGCCCTTCAGCAGGCGCGCGAACACCGCATGGGCATCGGTTGATAACGCCTGCCAGTAGGGCGGGTAGTGGCGGCCAAGCTCGGCACGCAGGTCTTTTGCGTCCCAATCAGCCAGGCGCTGGCGCAGCGCGCGCTTGGCCTCGTTTTCGCGGTTCTCGCGGTTCAGGGTTTCCAGCCCGCCCTCAAGGGCGGCGGCGGTGTCGCGGTGCAACTGGCGCAGCAGCATGGCTTTCCAGTTGTTCCAGGTGTTCGGTCCCACGCCGCGGATGTCGCAGACCGTCAGCACCGTCAAGAGGTCGAGCCGCCGCTTGGTTTTCACCAGCTTGGCAAAATCGCGCACCGTGCGCGGATCGCCGATGTCGCGCTTTTGCGCCATGTCCGACATCAGCAGATGATAGCGCACCAGCCACTCGACGGTCTCGGCCTCGTCTTGCGGCAGCCCCAGCCGCGGGCACAGCCTGCGCGCGATCTGCGCGCCCAGGATCGAGTGATCTTCGGGCCGCCCCTTGCCGATGTCGTGCAGCATGGTGGCAAGATAGATCACCCGGCGGTTGATGCCCTCTTTCAGGATGCCGCTGACCACCGGCAACTCTTCGATCAGCTCGCCGCGCTCGATCTGCGCCAGGATCGAGATGCACTGGATGATGTGCTCGTCCACCGTGTAGTGGTGATAGACGTTGAACTGCATCATTGCCACGATGCGCTCGAACTCGGGGATGAAGGCGCCCAGCACGCCCAACTCGTTCATCCGGCGCAGGGCGCGCTCGGGGTTGCCGTGGTTGAGCAGCAGATCAAGGAAGAGGGCGTTGGCTTCGCGGTTGGCACGCATGTCGTCGTCGATCAGCTCAAGGTGACTGGCGATTTGCCGCATGGTGTTGGGGTGCATCAGATAGCCGGTGCGCAGCGCTTCCTCGAAGGCGCGCAACAGGTTCAGCTTGTCGGCGGAAAAGGTGGTGGCGTGGGCCACATCAATTCGCCCCTGGGTCAGCCGGAATCCCGCTTTCAGCCGCTTGCGACGGCGAAAGAACCCCAAGATCCGCGGTTCGCTTTTGGCGTGGCGGGCTTCGAGCTCGGTCAGGAAGACCCGCGTCAGATCGCCCACCCGCGTGGCGTGGCGAAAGTAATCCTGCATGAAGTGCTCGACCCCGCGCCGCCCGGCGCTATCGTGGTAGCCCATCCGTGCCGCCACCTCGACCTGCATGTCGAAGGTCAACTGCTCGACCGCCCGCCCGGCGACGTAGTGCAGATGACAGCGCACCGCCCACAGAAAATCCTCGGCCCGGGTGAAGGTATCATATTCCTCGCGCGTCAGCAGCCCCGCCGCCACCAGCCCCTCGGCGCTGGGCACCCGGTGCAGATACTTGCCGATCCAGTAAAGCGTTTGCAGATCGCGCAAGCCGCCCTTGCCTTCCTTGACGTTGGGCTCCAGCACGTAGCGATGACCGCCCTGGCGCAGGTGGCGCTCGCTGCGCTCGGCCAGCTTGGCGTCGATGAATTCGGGGCCGGTCTTGTTGAACAGCTCGGCCCACAGGCGATCGCCAAGCTCGGTGGCAAGGCTTTGGTCGCCGGCCAGAAACCGACACTCCAGCAGGGCGGTGCGGATCGTGATGTCGTCACGTGCCAGGCGCAGGCAATCGTTGACGGTGCGGCTGGCGTGACCGACTTTCAGCTTCAGATCCCACAACATGTAAAGCAGGCTTTCGATCACCGATTCGGCCCAGGGGGTGATCTTCCACGGCGTCAGGAACAGCAGATCGACATCGGAATGGGGGGCCATTTCGGCGCGCCCATAGCCCCCGACGCCGAGCACGGCAAGGCGTTCGGAGTCGGTGGGGTTGATTGAAGGGTGCAGGTGGTCCTGCGCCACCCGCAGAGCCGTGGTCACCAGCCCATCGGTCAGATACACCTGCGCCCGGGTCAGCGCGCGCGACGCCAGCGGGCGGGCGGCAAAGGCTTCTGCGAGGGCCGCGTTGCCGCGCGCCTTGGCCGCCGCCAGATGGCGCACCGCAATGGCGCGGGCGGCGCGCGCATCGTCGGCCGTGCCGATCTCGACCGCGATCGAGCGCAACAAGGCGGCGGGGTCGATGATCTCGACCCCCGGCAGGATCAGGTTCGGCATGGGTTCTGGTCCGGGTTGCGCCAACACCGGGCCTAGAACCCGGCCCCGCCAAAGCTGCGCGGGGCGGGGTCGATCACGGCAAGCTGGTTGTCGCTGATCTGCGCCACCGCCAGCCCGCGCTGGTTGGTGCCGTCGGGCAGCAGCCGGAAGATGCCGTTGACCCCGACGAAACCCGAACCCTGGGTCAACCCGGCGGTGGTCAGCGCCGCCGCGTCACCGCGTTTGATCAACGCTCCGATGGCGGCGATGCCGTCATAGGCCAGCCCCGAGATCGGATGCGCAGGCTCGCCGTAAGCGGCCTGATAGCGCGCCTGATACTGGGCATAAAGTGCGGGATCCGGCAGCGCGAACCAGCCGCCCTGCACCCCCGGCAAGGCCACGGTGCCGGGCGGGATGTCCCAGCGGGTCAGGCCGATGAAGCGAGTCGCCGCCGGATCAAGGCCATTGTCGCGCAAAAGCTGGGTCAGCAATGGCAGCGCCCCGGCGGTATCGGCGGTCAGGAACATCGCCTGCGCGCCGCTTTCGCGTGCAGTCCTGGTAATGCCAGGCACGGCATTGACGATGCCGTTCTGCGAGAATTCGTAGCCCGAGTCGCCGACCAAAGTGCCGCCCGCCCGCGCCACCGCCGCCTGAATCGCCGCCCGCCCGGCCTCGCCCGCCGGGTTCTGGTCATAGGCCACCATGATCTTGCTGTTGCCGCTCTGCACGGCATATGACGCCAGCCGGTTGGCGGTGTTCTGGAAGGTCGGCCCCAGCACGAAGACGTTGCCACCCGCGACATCGGTGTTGTTGGAAAAGCTCAGCACGTTGATGCCGCGCCCGGCGACCGCCAGACCGGCAGCATTGGCTTCCTGGGCAAAGACCGGGCCGAGAATGATCTTTGCGCCCTCGGCCACCGCCTTTTGTGCCATCGCCTTGGCCTGCTCGGGCAGTCCGGCGGTGGGATAGACCCGCAGATCGATCTTGACGCCGCCCAGATCGGCAATCGCCAGCCGCGCCGCATTTTGCAAGCTGCGCGCCAGCACTTCGTCACCCGCCTGTCCCGACCCCGAGGGCACCAGCAGGGCCACCGGCACTGGTTGCGAGGTGTCGATCCGGGGGCCACCGGGTGCGCCCGGCGTGCAGGCCGCAAGGGCCGCGACTGACAGGGCGACGGCCAGACGTGCCAGCGACTTGCGGGCAAGGCCGAAAACAGACACCATGTGGAGTTCCTCGCTTCTGGGGGCGCAGCAATGACACAAGGTTATGCGCTAAGGGACGCGATGTAAACTTGCCAAGGAAGGCCGCCAGCGATGACCAGCGATAGCAAAATGCCGCAGCATCCGTTGGCACCGGGGCTTTATTTCATCGCCACCCCGATTGGCGCTGCACGCGACATCACGCTGCGCGCGCTTGACATTCTGGCCAGTGCCGAGGTGCTGGCGGCCGAAGATACCCGCACCCTGCGCCATCTGATGGAGATTCACGGGGTGGCTCTTGGCGGGCGGACGCTGCTGGCCTATCACGACCATAATGGCGATGCGATGCGCCCCCGCCTGATCCGGGCGCTGGCCGAAGGCAAGTCGGTGGCCTACGCCTCGGACGCCGGCACGCCGCTGGTGGCCGATCCCGGCTATCAGTTGGCGCGGGCCGCAATTGCCGCCGGGTTTCCGGTGCTGGCAGCACCCGGACCGTCGGCGGTGCTGGCCGCCCTGACCGTGGCGGGCCTGCCCAGCGATCGTTTCCTGTTCGCCGGATTTGCCCCCCCAACGGCCGGCCCACGCGCCCGGTTTCTGGCCGAACTGGCCACCGTGCCCGCGACCCTGGTATTTTACGAATCTCCCAAACGCGTTGGCAAAATATTAGGAGAAATGGTGGCAAGCTTCGGTGCGGCGCGCGAGGCCGTGGTCTGCCGCGAACTGACCAAACGGTTCGAGGAAGTGGTGCGCGGCACCCTTGGCGATCTGGCACGGGATTTTGCGGGTTGTGCCGTGAAGGGCGAAGTGGTGATTCTGGTTGATCGGGAGCGGGGGGGGCAAGTCGATGCAGCGGTGATGGAAGAGGCTTTGGTGGTGGCGTTGAAAGGGCTGTCGGTCAAGGATGCCGCCGCTCAGGTGGCGGCCAACCTGGGCTTGCCACGGCGCGATGTCTATCAGGTGGCCTTGCGGCTGGTGGAGGGCGAATGAGCGGTCTGGTGTCTTATGAGGCGGGTCTCGCAGCCGAGGCTGCGGTGGCGCGCCACTACGTGCGTTCGGGGCGGCAGATCACGGCCCGGCGCTGGCGCGGAACGGCGGGCGAGATCGATCTGATCGCACGCGATGGGGCCGAAGTGATCTTCATCGAGGTCAAGCAAAGTGCGACTCACGCGCAGGCGGCTCAACATCTGACACCGCGTCAGATGGGGCGCATCTATGCGTCGGCGTCGGAATTTCTGGCGGGTGAACCAGCCGGACAAGGCACCGATTGCCGCTTTGATGTGGCACTGGTTGATGGGGTCGGGCGGATCGAAATTCTGGAAAACGCGTTTGCCGCCTGATTTTCCGGGGTGATTGCAACCGCTGGCGGCTTGCGTCATCTAGGGGCGTGAGCAGGAGGAACGCCCGTGGGTCTGAAGATTGCACTGCAAATGGACCCGATCGGGTCAGTCAACATCAATGCCGACAGCACCTTCCGGATCGCGCTCGAGGCACAGGCACGCGGGCATACGCTGTTTTTCTACACGCCCGACAAGCTGGCGTTCGTCGAGGGGCGGGTGGTGGCGCGGGGTTGGCCGATCGAGGTGCGGCGCGAGATCGGTAACCATGTGAGCTATGGGGCGGAGACCGAGGTTGATCTGGGCGGGTTCGACGTGGTGTGGCTGCGTCAGGATCCGCCGTTCGACATGGGTTACATCACCACGACCCATCTGCTGGAGATGATTCACCCGCAGACCCTGGTGGTGAATGACCCGTTCTGGGTGCGCAATTTTCCCGAAAAGCTGTTGGTGCTGCGGTTTCCCGATCTTACCCCGCCGACCGCGATTGCCCGGGATCTGGCCACCATCAGGGCGTTCAAGGATCGTCACGGCGACATCATCCTCAAGCCGCTTTTCGGCAACGGCGGGGCGGGGGTGTTCCGGCTTGATCCCAACGACCGCAACCTGGCCTCGCTGCACGAGATGTTCACCGGCATGAACCGCGAGCCGCTGATCGTGCAGAAATTCCTGCCGGATGTATCGCGCGGCGACAAGCGGGTGATTCTAGTTGATGGCGAGCCGGTGGGGGCGATCAACCGGGTGCCGCAGGCGGGCGAGACGCGCTCGAACATGCATGCCGGTGGGCGACCCGAAAAGGTGGGGCTGACGGCGCGGGATTTGCAGATTTGTGCCACCATCGGCCCACTGTTGCGTGAGAAGGGGCAGATTTTCGTCGGTATCGACGTGATCGGGGACTATCTGACCGAGATCAATCTGACCTCGCCCACCGGCATTCAGGAACTGGAACGGTTCGACGGGTTCAATTCGGCAGCGCGCATTTGGCAGGTGATCGAGGCCAGGCGCGGGGTTTGAACGGGCGCTCATCCGCCCGCCCGGGCGTCTTCGCTGCGGGTCCCGTGCGATGAGCGACCGGACGGGAGCGAAGAGCGGCCCTCGCCATTGGTGGCGAACGCCAGCCGATAGCTGACCGCTTCGGCGATGTGGGGTTGGCGGACGTCCCTTGATCCCTCGAGGTCGGCGATGGTGCGTGCCACCCGCAGCACGCGGTGGTAGCCGCGGGCCGACAGGCCGAAGCGTTCGGCGACCCGGGTCAGCAGCGCCCTGCCTTCGGCATCCGGGGTGGCGATGGCCTCGAGCAACTCGCCTTCGGCTTCGGCGTTCACCCTGGTTTCAGGGTGATCGGCGAACCGGGCGGTCTGGCGTGCCCGCGCCTGTTTTACCCGTGCCGCGATTGCGGTCGAGCTGTCGCCCGAAGCGGGCAGGTCGAGGTCGGTGTAGGCCACCGGGGGCACTTCGATGCGCAGATCGAAGCGGTCCATCAGCGGGCCGGAGATGCGGCCAAGGTAATCTTCGCCGCAGGTCGGCACGCGGGCGCAGGCGCGGGCCGGGTCGGCCAGATAGCCGCATTTGCACGGGTTGGCCGCTGCCACCAGCAGGAACCGGCAGGGGTAGCGGATATGGGCATTGGCGCGCGCCACCATCACTTCGCCGGACTCGATCGGCTGGCGCAGGGTTTCCAGCACGGCGCGCGGAAATTCCGGGAATTCGTCCATGAACAGCACGCCGTTATGGGCCAGGCTGATCTCGCCGGGTTTGGCGCCGCGCCCGCCCCCGACGATTGCCGCCATCGAGGCGGTATGGTGCGGCTCGCGGAACGGGCGCACCCGGCTGATGCCGCCCTCGGACAGCAGCCCGGCCAGCGAGTGGATCATCGAGGTTTCCAGCGCTTCCTGCGGCGAAAGCGGCGGCAATATGCCCGGCAGGCGGGCGGCCAGCATGGATTTGCCAGAGCCGGGGCTGCCCACCATCAGCACGTGGTGACGCCCGGCAGCGGCGATTTCCAGCGCCCGCTTGGCGCGTTCCTGGCCTTTCACGTCGCGCATGTCGCGCTCCTGCGGGGCGGGTTGCACCTCGCCCGCTTCGGCCGGGGTGATCGGTGACTGGCCGGTAAAATGGCGCACCACCTCGTCGAGCGAGGCAGCCGCCAGCACCTGGGTCGCGCCAACCCAGGCGGCCTCGGCACCGCAGGCGCGCGGGCACAGCAAGGCGCGGTCGTGCTCGGCGGCTGCCATTGCGGCGGGCAGGGCACCGATCACGGTGATCAGGCGACCATCGAGCGACAACTCGCCCAGGGCCACGATGCCTTCGATCTCGTCCTTGGGAATGATTTCCAGCGCGGCCAGCAGTGCCAGCGCAATCGGCAGATCGAAATGCGAGCCCTCTTTCGGCAGATCGGCGGGCGAGAGGTTGACGGTGATGCGTTTCGACGGCAGTGCGATCGACATCGACGCCAGGGCCGCGCGCACCCGTTCACGTGCTTCGGACACCGCCTTGTCGGGCAATCCCACGATGGCAAACGACGGCAGGCCTGCGGCCACCGCGCACTGCACCTCGACGATGCGCGCCTCGACTCCTTCGAATGCCACCGTATAGGCCCGCGCCACCATGCCCCGCCCCCCGTTTACCTTGGTTAATGGCTAGAGCCGATTGGTTTACGAGTGGTAAAGAGCGGCAAAGCTCAAGACCCGCGCCTGACGGGGCGGATCAGGGGCAGTGATTGATCCGACCGATCTGCCAATCTGCGCCATCATGGCTGATCGTGGTGACCGAAAGATTTTCAATGCCATGGCTCAGCGCCTGACAGGGGCTGATGCCAAGCGCCGCCTGCACCTGGGTCAGGATCACCCCGAAATGTGCGACCACGATGATGTCGCGCCCGGCGTGATCGCGCAGCGCCCCCGCCACCATGCCGCCGACGCGGGCGGCAAGGCGGTTCCAGCTTTCGCCGCCCGGTGGTGCCACATCGCCCGGTTCTTCCCAGAACCGGCGGCTGAGCGCGGGGTGCGAAACCTCGACCTCGGCGAAATTCCGGCCATCCCAGTCGCCAAAGTCGAACTCGCGCAATCGCGGGTCGTGCGGCAGGCGCTGGCGCCCCAACCCAAGCGCATCGGCGGTGGCGCTGGCGCGCCTGAGATCGGACGAGATCAGCAACGCGTCCTGCGGCAAATAGGCGTTTAGACGCGCCAGACGTGGCAGGTCCGACAGATCCGCCGCCACGTCGCGCCAGCCGACAAAAGCCCGCTGATGCGTCGGGCCATGGCGCACCCACCAGAAGCGGGTCATGCCAGCCCCGCGGGCAGGGTGCCTTTCAGCACCAGCGGCAACCCGGCGATCACCGCCACCACCAGACCGGCTTCGGCGGCAAGGCGCTGATTGAGCCGCCCCTGGGCGTCGCGAAACTGCCGCGCCAGCGCGTTGTCCGGCACGATCGACCAGCCGACCTCGCCCGTCACCACCACCACCGGGGCCTTGCAGGCGGCAAGCGCGGTCAGCAGGGTTGCGGTTTCCGCATCGAGATCGGCCCCGGCCAGCAGCCGGTTGGTCAGCCACAGGGTGGCGCAATCGATCAGCACGACAGCGCCCTCGGGCACCGTGGCCAGCGTAGCGCTCAGCTCATGCGGGGCCTCGACGGTCTGCCAACCGGCCCCACGGTCGGCCTGATGCGCGGCAATGCGGGCGCGCATCTCATCGTCCCGGCCTTCGGCGGTGGCGATATAGACCCGCGCGCCGGCGCTGATTGTTACCAACTGCTCCGCCAGACGTGATTTGCCAGACCGCGCGCCACCGATCACGATGGAAAGGTGTGGCAGAAATATGTTATTTGTCGTTCGGGTCATCGCCGTGCCTTGCAGCTTTGGGTGGGTGGCGGCGCAGCCGAAAAGGGGGGATCATGGCGCTGGATGGATATAACGGCCAAATCCTGTCGCGCCAAGCGCGCTCGGCAGAACTGCTCGACGCCGAGACCGAATCGCGGCTGGCCCATGCCTGGCGCGACGGGCGCGACGAGGCCGCGCTGCACCGCCTGATCACCGCCTACATGCGGCTGGCGATTTCGATGGCGGCGAAATACCGCCGCTATGGTGCGCCGATGAATGACCTGATCCAGGAGGCCAGCCTTGGCCTGATGAAAGCCGCCGACAAGTTTGACCCCGATCGCGGGGTGCGGTTCTCGACCTATGCGGTGTGGTGGATCAAGGCTGGGATTCAGGATTACGTGATGCGCAACTGGTCGATGGTGCGCACCGGCTCGACCAGCAGCCAGAAGGCGTTGTTCTTCAACCTCAAACGGGTGCAGGCCAAGCTGGCGCGCGAGGCGCTGCAGCGCGGTGAAAGCCTGGATCAGCATCAGTTGCGCGAGCAGGTGGCGCGCGAGGTCGGGGTCTCGCTGGCCGATGTCGAGATGATGGAGGGGCGGCTGGCGGGGTCGGATTTCTCGCTGAACGCGGTGCAGGGCAATGACGCCGACGGGCGCGAATGGATCGACCTGCTCGAGGATGACGCCGCGCAGGCCGACACCGTGGTGGCGGTGGCGCATGATGGGGCGGCGCTGCGCGGCAGGCTGGCGGCGGCGCTGGCGGCGCTGACGGCGCGCGAGCGCTTCATCGTGACCGAGCGCAAGTTGCGCGACGGGCCGCGCACCCTCGAAAGTCTGGGGGCCGAGCTGGGGCTTTCCAAGGAGCGGGTGCGTCAGGTCGAAGCGGCGGCCTATGCCAAGCTGCGCAACCGGCTTGAACATGAGTGGCCGGAAGTGCAACACTTGCTGGCATGAACAGGATCGGTATTTTCGGCATCTTCGCTGTGGCGTTGGGGGTCTGGGCGGGCGCGCTGGCGGCCGGGCCGGTTCAGCCCGAGGCGCTTGATCATCTGCCGGTGGCGGATGTGGTGGTGCTGGGCGAGGTCCACGACAACCCGCTGCACCATGTCAATCAGGCGCGCGCGCTGGCGGCGCTGCGACCGCGCGCGCTGGTGTTCGAGATGCTGACGCCCGCGCAGGTGCTGGGGCTGCCTGCCGACCGCGCCGACCCGGTGGCGCTGGAGGCGGCGCTGGGGTGGCGGGCGGCGGGCTGGCCGGATTTCGCGATGTATCATCCGCTGTTCATCGTCGCCCCCGGCGCGCAGATTTTCGGCGGTGCGATGGCGCGCGCCGATGTGGTGCGGGCGATGCAGGATGGGGCGGCGGCGGTGTTCGGCCCGGATGCTGCGGGTTACGGGCTGACGGCGGTGCTGGCCGCCGACCAGCGCGCGGAGCTCGAGTCCGAGCAGGCGCAGGCCCATTGCGGCGCGCTGCCTGCCGATCTGCTGCCCGGCATGGTCGAGGCGCAGCGCCTGCGTGATGCGGCGCTGGCGCGGGCGGTGGTGGCGGCGCTGGCGGCGACCGGCGGGCCGGTGGCGGTGATCACCGGCACCGGCCACGCGCGCAAGGATCGCGGCGTGCCTGCGGTGCTGGCGGCGGTTGCGCCAAGGCTGCGGGTGCTGTCGATCGGGCAGCTCGAATCCGATCCGGGGGCGGCTGCGCCGTTCGATCTGTGGCTGATCACCGCGCCGGTCGATCGTGGCGACCCGTGCGAAGTCTTTGCCAATCAGGCCGGGCCGCAGCAGGGCAGTTGAGTTTCGCCGCCTGGCCCCCTAAACCAGTACCAGACCCAGGCGCAGGAGAGCCCATGATGCTGGCGGGCAAGCGGATCCTTGTGATCATCGGCGGCGGCATTGCCGCCTACAAGGCGCTTGATCTGATCCGCCGTCTGCGCGAGCGCGGGGCGCGGGTGGTGCCGGTGCTGACCGAGGCCGGGGCGCAGTTTGTCACCCCCCTGTCGGTGGCGGCGCTGGCGGGCGAGGCGGTGCACCGCGATCTGTTCGATCTGACGACCGAGGCCGAGATGGGGCATATCCAGCTTAGCCGCAGCGCCGATCTGATCGTGGTGGCACCCGCCACCGCCGATCTGATGGCCAAGATGGCGCAGGGCCTAGCGAATGATCTGGCCTCGACCCTGCTGCTGGCCACCGATCAGCGGGTGCTGCTGGCCCCGGCGATGAATCTGCGGATGTGGGATCACCCGGCCACCCGGCGCAATTTGGCGCGGTTGCGGGAGGATGGCATTCTGACGGTGGGGCCGGAGGTCGGCGACATGGCCTGTGGCGAGCATGGGCCGGGGCGGATGGCCGAGCCGCTGGCG
>Ga0210039_1001797_pt1 | contig 19010 bp, 17 predicted proteins | sample CryGeyCG2114_250_3_FD_185460 | JGI IMG/M metagenome (GOLD analysis project Ga0210039, IMG submission 185460) | Groundwater microbial communities from aquifer - Crystal Geyser CG17_big_fil_post_rev_8/21/14_2.50 (SPAdes) (version 2) | ecosystem: Environmental > Aquatic > Deep subsurface >...
ATTCTGTCGGTCACTCTGTTCGAGAAAATGCCCATTCAGCAAGCCTTGCAAGGCATTAGTGGCGAAGCAGAAAACACCGATTTCAGCAACCAACTGAATCTATTCGATTCTTAACCGGACACTAGTGATATGCCATGATAATTTTGGCCGCCGGCCTGGCAATTGTCTGGCTTATGCCAAATACGATGCAAATGTTCTATTTAAATAAGTCGCCGTTGGTGGGAATATTGTCGAATAATCATTTGAGTCAAACTTCAGATACAGAACAAAGCAACGCCACCTTAGAACGCCAAAATTTGCAGATAACTAAGGCGCATGCAATTTTCTATGGGGTTGTATTTTTCTTGGCTGTCATGGTTTCGATTTCTACTGGCAATTCGGAGTTTTTGTACTTTCAGTTTTGACCATGCGATTTATCCTAGCCTTTATTATTTCAGCGATATCAGCGTATTTGATCTACGCTGCACTTGTGGTGACCATGATAAACGCCCCCATTAGGGCTGAATATTGGGTCGGCGAAATGATCGCGATCAAGAAGGGGCTGGTAAAAAGATTTGTTGGGGAAAACAAAGTAATTGTTGCCGGCGGGTCAAGTACGCTATTTGGAATTGATGCTGCATACGCCAGTAAGCATTTGAACATGCCGGTGGTAAATTTCGGACTGCACGCTGGGTTGACCTTAGAAAGAATTCTTCAGGAAGTCGCTGGGGCGGTTGAGTCAGGCGACACCCTGATCCTGGCGCTAGAACCCACTTACTATGATTGCCAAAAGCCATTTTCCGTGTGGCAGGTTACCAACACCATCGGATGGGATCATGGTGCATGGACTCAGATGGGGATCTTGGAGAAGGGTGTTTTTGTTTCGCACGTATCATTCAGTACGTTTGGCCAAATGATTTTGGCTGATTTGCAGCAAAAATATTTTCCTCTTGAAATTTCCGGCAGATTGGAATCGCTAGATTCGGAGGCGGTAATTTCGAAATTCATGAAACGTACTCCGCCAAAGAACTTTGGTTATTCTGCCTATCATCTTGATGATTACGGCGACATGCTGCGGACTGAGGGGGCGAAATATAAGGGTGCTGGCGTCGATATCAGAAAACCAAATCACATCTGCCCTTCTACGGCCGCTAAACTCAAAAATTATATAAACCAGTTGAAGCAAAGGGGCATTGCAGTCTATTTCGCGAACACCCCTTACATTGCGACGGGTGGTGATGAATCTGCAGTCAGAAATAACGGGGATAACTTTCAGGATGAACTTGAACCCATCGGTAGGTTTATCGACAAACGCGAGAGTTTGGTATTCGATAGAAAATATTTCTTCAATACAAATTTACATCTGAATACGGAAGGGAGAAAGATTCGAACTGAGCTATTCATTAGTTCGGTAAGAAGTGTGCTGCGCAACACTGCACAGAATTGACTATGAGGACATGCTGTCGAATACCAGCTGCATGTAGGGAATTTTAAATCACTTGCTTAATTAAATTTATGTTTGAATTCAATAGAATCAGGTGGGCGCTCAGAAAGAGTCGACTGCCAGTAGCGAAAGACGGTTTAGTGCTGGATGTTGGTAGCGGCGGAACGCCGTACCCGCGTTCGGATGTATTGCTGGATAGGCTGACGGGCGAGGAACATCGCTGCGGCGATTCAATGCTGATAGACAGGCCTGCAGTGTTTGGCGATGCGCAGAAGATGCCGTTCAAGGACAAGTCCTTCGATTTCATCGTGGCCTCGCACATCCTTGAGCATATGGCGGATCCGGAAAGATTTATTAAGGAGCTGCAGCGTGTCGGCAAGGCCGGATACATAGAGACCCCAAACGCCATCTTCGAACGTTTCATTCCTTACGATATTCACTGCCTGGAGGTGATGTCAGTCGATGGGGTGCTGCATATTCACAAGAAGTCTCGGCCGATGGAGGACCCTTTCCTGGGCGGGCTGGCTTTTCTGGAGCGTGATGCCAAGTGGAAGGGGCTGTTTTTTGAGAGGCTCGACATGTTTCATGTCCGGCTATTCTGGGATAATGAGATCAAGTACAAGATCCACAACCCTGAAGTCTCCTGCGAATGGATAGAAAGCATCAACGAAGAGAGCGCAGTGGGGGAGGCAAAAGATAGCTATCTGGCAAAAGAGGGTGGTTGGCGCAAGTTCGGGCTAAGTATCCTCAATCGGTGGTATGCGATCGGGCGCGCGAGGCGGCTTAAGAATTTCGACTTGAGAAGCATTTTGTGCTGTCCGGAATGCCGTGGTGATCTGCTGGAGCAGGAGAAGCAACTGAAGTGTGTGTCTTGCAATGTCGTCTACCCGGTCGATCCGATGCCCGATTTTACTGCAAGGTAATTAGGGCTTAACGACGATTGATTCCTGAACCCGGTGAGAAGGCTCTCGTCATAAGTGGAGCTTCGACGATTTATGCGCGCGCTTCTGGCTGCGTACCAATACGAAAGTAGTTTGTGGGGCATTTTGAATGGGGCAACCGATGTTGAATCTTGAGATTCCTTTGTTTTACAAGACGCATGAAGTGCCAGGTAATGGGCCGTTCCCTGTCCTATTCCCATTCACCTTGGCTATGGATGAAGAAACGGGGCTTCCTTGCCAGCAAGGTTCAAAGGAGCTAAACGCGATACTCAATGCGGTATATGGTGCAGGTACGATGATGACGGGTTCAATGGATCCGCTTGATCCTATCGGGATGGGGCATGCTGCGGATTGCTTGTCATTTACACTTCGTTGCATCGGCTCGCCTGTGAGTCGACATCTCCTTGAGATCGGGTGCGGACGAGGATATGTGCTTTCCGAATTGAGCAAACAGGGTGGAAGCTGTGTGGGCTTGGAGCCGGGTGATCAAATTAGCGAGGTCAAAGGCGAGCATATTGAATTGATACGTGATTTCTTTCCGTCGAGCCAGTTGTCTGGGCGTCGGTTTGATCTGGTTACCAGCTACAACGTAATCGAGCACGTAGGTCAGGTAGGCGACATGTTAACCGCGGTGCATGCATGTCTGTGTGACTCGGGTGATTTCATCTTTTGTGTGCCGAACTGCGGCCCCTATCTTGCAAGTGGCGATATCTCGATCTTTCTGCACGAGCATATGAATTATTTCTCTGCCGAAAATGTGGTGCCAGTGCTGGCGAGGTATGGGTTTGAAGTGCTCTCTGTTGAAGTGTCGAAGAATCAGGCGTTATTGCTAGTCCATGCCCGGAAGGGTGTTGCACAAGGATTGACTACAGCAGATTGTGCTTTCGATATGGCTAGATTCGTTACCGCAATGCAAGGACTTAAAGATAGACTGAGTGAGCGATTTGGAAAAATTCCTGACGAGGAAATAGCTGTTTACTGCCCGAATCGTGCCTTGAACCATTTGTGCCAGATTGCCAGAAGGGATGTCCGTATTATTGACGATACGCCTGCTCTCCTGGGGAGGTTCTTCCCATATTTTTCTCGCCCTGTGGAGAATTTTGAGGGGCTGGTTGCAATGCCACCAAGCGCAATTTGTGTTTTCTCATTTACTCATGCTGAATTTCTTAAAGAGCGTTGCCGGAAGAACTCCGCTCTGGCAGGGGTCGATATATTCGCCATTTCAGATTTCTACGGATAGCTTACCCAGTGAAAATCGTTATTACAGGAGGCACTGGCCTTATTGGGCGCGCTGTAGTCGAACGTTTGACTAAGATAGAAGAACATTCTCTTGTTGTTTTGTCGCGTCGTCCCGCTTCTGTGCAGCATCCGAGAGTGACATGGTGCCAAACTGATTTGGCTCGGAATGTAGATTCATTGGACTCGCTGCTTGAATCAGCCAATTGTGTGATTCACTGTGCTGCGCATTTGCGTCATCAAGTAGCTGATGACTTTGTTGCATCCGCAAATCTGAACTTCGCGTTTACGACTACCCTCTTCAACAAAGCCACCCAATGCAAGGTCGGGAAACTCATTTATCTCAGCGGCCTGAATTTCTTGCGGAAACCGCTTGCCTCCGTCATCGATGAAACTCATCTGATTGCTCCTGATACCCCTTATGCGCTAGCAAAATATTGGGGGGAGGCAGCATTGTTCGGGATTACGAAAGGCTCGCAAACAACGCCGATTGCCTTGCGTATTACGAGTCCGATTCCTGATACTGTCGATGAATTGCCTGACACGGTGATAAAGAAGTGGCTGACTTCGGCAAGGCAAGGATTGCCAATCACAGTATTCGGTCAGGGTTCTCGCAAGCAGGATTATGTGTCGACATACGACATCGCAAAAGCAGTTGATCAGGCACTTACTTCTGATGTGGGAGGCGTCATTAATGTCGCTTCTGGATCGCCCATATCCAATATGGACGTGGCGAGGCTCATAGCGGCGCGTTATGGTGTCGAAGTTCTTTGTGCCGGAGAGGATCCTGACGAAGGGTGCGAGTGGAATGTGTCGATCGAGAAGGCGCGCTCTGCTTTTGGATATTCGCCAACGAAATCATCGGCGGAGTGCATCGGTCGATTAATGGGGGCTGACTGAGCAGTTGGCTCGTTGGCTATAGTAGGCTGAGCAGGCTGAGCAGGCTGTGATATGGCAAGTTAGTTTAGGGTGTATGCGGATGAAAGTGTTCTATCTCGGTTCAAATATCCATCAGGAGGCGCTCGATATTTTCGAGCGAACACCCGGCTCCGTCGTGGTTTACGAAGAAATTGATATTGCGCCAGTGCGCCCCGCTGTTTTGCGCCTTGTTGACCAAGGCAGGGCTGTAGGGATCAACAGGGAGAGGATTCAGGCCTCGCTCCTTGCGGCTGGGGCAGCTGGAGGTGATGCGCGTGAGCGCATTGTTTCTGCGGTGTTGAACGATTACAGAGTTTTCCTGCTCAAGACTCGATTCACGCGCGTGGATCATGAAGGCGCATTTGCCAGTTTCGGATATTTTTCTGATGTGGTCGATTATGCATTGCATTTCAACACCAAGTTCAAGCCCCGGCTGGTGTATTGCTCTTACACCCCGCATACGGTCGAGGCATGGATATTCATGCGGACGCTGGAGGAGGCGGGCGTACGCATCATCCGCCTGATAACATCGCCGTTGCCATGGGTGTCTCTGCCGGTCGCCGGATTGGCGGAGGAGCGAATCAAGCCGCTGAGTTCGGCAAGCATGAGCCATTCGCCGAAAAAGGTTGCCAGATATCTTGAGGTGCTTAATGGGTCGTATGACAATGCACTGCCCTATTACGAAAGAGTGATGGGGGCGTTTTCCTGGGGCGCTTTCAAGGCCACGCTGTCTTTACTTGCTCCCAAGAATGCACTCAAGGCTATAGAGAAGCGTTTGGTGTTCGGTGAATACATGAAAGTGGCTAAGCCGTTCGATACCGAATCCCCGTTCGCGACCTATTTCCTGCATTACCAGCCGGAAATGAATACGATCCCTGAGGCGGGGCTGTATTGCGACCAATACCAGGCGATCGTAAAGGTGGCATCTGCGCTGCCCCAGGGAGTGAAGTTGATCGTTAAAGAGCATCCCAGCACCTTCACGAAACGTTGCGACCGGCGTTGGCGCCCGAAAGGATTCTATGAACGCATCGCGCGCATACCGAATGTGCTGATATGTGCACCGGGTGCGAACGCGTTCCATCATATCGACAGGGCGAAGTTCGTGGCCTCGATCGCTGGCGTGTGTCTGACCGAGGCGCTTGCGCGCGGGATCACTGCAGTCACGTTCTACTCGCCGCGGTTCACCCTTTTTCCGTCCAGTCTGGTTGTGGATGCGAGTAGTGTATCCATATCCGAATTGAGGGAGATGCTCAGGAACATCTGTGCGCGGCAGTCTCGCTTGTCGGAGAACGAGGTGGCTGAATGTTTACTGCGGGTGGCGCAGAGCGGCTACGACGGGAGCGATGATGAGTCATTTATCCCTCGTGCGATTATGCAGGCCGCCATGAATAGCAAAAGGGCGAACCGCATTGCGATTCAAGATGTCATCGATGGAACCTTGTCATGAATGAACAACAGTCAAAATCACAACCGTATCTACTCAATCTTGCGTGCGGGGCCAAGGTATCAACTGTAGGGAACTGGGCGAACATCGACTTTTCCTCTCCCATGGAGAATGTCATCGAGATGAACATCCTTGATGGCCTTACCTTTCCCGACGGGAGTTTTGACGCGGTGTATACGGCGCAGTTCGTTGAGCACCTGACGCCGCAGGAGACCGCCGTTGTATTGAGAGAGATTCGCCGTGTGCTTAAGCCGGGCGGGGTGTTGCGGATCGTGACGCCGGATATGGAAGAGTTGGCTCGTACCTACCTTAAGCATCTGGACCAACTGAAGCGCAACGATGATGCAGATGAGGCGAACAAATACGATTGGATCCGGATCGAGTTATTCGATCAGATCGTCAGGGATTATTCGGGCGGCGAGATGAAAGAGTTTGTGGAGCATTGCGACGAAAACATGAAAGCCTACCTGTCGGAGCGCATCGGCTACACCTTCTCCTCTTTTTCGGCGCCCAGACAGTCCGGGCGCAATTATGCCTCCATGAGCGGCTTGTTGCGCGTGTTGAAAAAAGTCCCGAAGAAACTTATGCGGATGATCGCCGACCGCATCGAGTCCAAGACAAAGAAGATAGGCCGTTTCAGACTATCCGGCGAAGTGCATCGCTATATGCATGATGTCTACAGCCTTGGCCGCTTGTTGAAGGTAGAGGGTTTTTCATCGATAACGCGGGTGGACCCTTACATTTCGGCGATTCCCGATTGGGGGATGTACGAGCTGGACGTGATAAAAGGTCAGCCGGATGGGCCGCTTGCCCTGTATGTTGAAGCCAGGAAACCGTAGGTCGCTCGACTTGGATATTCTCATTCTTTCGACGTATGACGCGGATGGCTCCGGTATCTTCGCGAAGCAGCTGTTGCACTCCGTGCGCAGCCTGGGCTACAGCGCGCAGATCGTGACTGTCACCAAAACATCACCAGATCCTGATGTGAAGGGGATCTATGTGCGACGCTCATTGGGTGAAATCGCCTATTCCATCAAGGCGCGAGTAAGCCGACGCTTGTATCGAACCAAACGCGACTATACATTTCTTGAGACGTGCTCCATCAGCGCGAATGTGGCCCTGTCGGCAGAAATATGGCCGAATCGATGCCGTCTGGTGATATGCACCTTCCTGTCGGGGATGTTCAGCCCGGAGGGATTTTCCAATATCCTTGCAAGGCTTGGTGATCCGCCGGTGATTTTCTATGGCGTGGATATGAATCTATTCACAGGGGGGTGCCATTATCCCAGGGATTGCCGTCAATATACTTCCGATTGCGCGGATTGCCCGGCAATCCTGCCCGCGGCACGCTTCCTGGTGGAAAGGAACTTCCAGAAGAAACTTGGCATGGTGCGCTCGCTGGTCAACCATACTGTTGTGGCTTCATCCGACGAGCACCGCAGGCAGATAGCAGCGTCTCGCATCTTTGGTGAGTCCGATATACGGGAGATCCTGATGTCGGTGAGTAATGAGGTGTACGGTGCTAATGAGTCTTCACGCCAGTTGCTCAAGGTCGGTTATGGGTTCGGCAACAGGACGCTGTTGGTGAGGTCTTCCTCGGAGCCAAGAAAAGGCGGTAAGCTTTTCGTCGAGTGCATCAAGCTGTTGCGTGCGGAATCGACCGAAATGCTCTGTTCTCTGGATATCATTGCCGTGGGGGATCAGTTTATTGCCGAGCAACTGCGTCCGCTGGGGATCAACGTCTATTCTCCGGGGTATGTCGCGAACGAAAGCGAATTATCCAAGTTGTATAGTGTGTCCGATTTCTTCATCAACCCGTCTTTGGCTGACGGGGGGCCGATGATGCTTGCGCAATCGTTGATGTCCTGTACGCCAGTGATCAGCACAGACGTTGGTCTTGCCAGAGACCTTGTGGTGTCGGGCATGACGGGCACGATTTTGGACGAAGCGTCGCCATCCAGGTTGGCATCGGTGATCGGGAATTACTACCGTAAATCAGACCAGGAACTGGCCCAAATGCGGCTGGAGGCAAGGAAGGCAGCGATGACGCTCCTCAGCAAAGATGTGTACATGGGCAAACTTTCCAACTTGATCAAGGCGAAAGTGGGATATTGAAATGGGAGTAAGGGTTCTTGTCACCGGTGCCGGAGGGGATAGCGCACAGGGGGTGATACGCGCATTAAGGAAAGCACCGCATGATTATGTGATCGCCTCGGTCTGCATCGGCAAGCACAGCCCCGGTTTGTTCATGAGCGATATCCGGGAGATCGCCCCCCCGATTGCACTGGAGATAGAATATATAGAGTTCCTGATCGAGTTTGTTCACCGGCATGCCATCGATATACTCATTCCAACGATCGATGGCGAACTGCCATTGATCTGCAAATACCGTTCCGAGATAGAGCAGCGTTCTAAAGCGAAGGTGATCATAGGGTCTTCGGAATCAGTTGAGATATGCGTAGATAAACTGGCAGCCTCCCGATACCTGTCTGACGTTGCCGTCGATCAGCCGTTGACGATGGCTGTGGCCGATGCCGCGCAGATAAGTGACATGATCGCCAGCGGCACAAAGGTGATCATGAAGCCCAGGGTGGGGGGCGGATCAAAAGGCATCCGTATTCTTGACGCGGCTGCGCTGGAGAATACAGACTGGTTGAATGGAGAGAATATCTACCAACACTACGACGAGTACAGCAAGGAGTTCACGGCTGTCGTCATGAAAGATGGTGCATCTATCGCTGCGACTGCTGTTTTGGAACGCATACTGTCGGGCGGCCGTACTGTCTGGTGCAAGCGTGTGCCGGGTGCGGAATATGAGGATATGTTGAGGACGGTCGCACATGGCTTGGATATACCTTATCTCAATATACAATTCGGCCTGGTTGATGGCGTGCCCCATGTGTTCGACCTGAATCCAAGGTTCTCAGGCTCGACCGGAGTGTTTTCCGAGATATTCAATGGGCCTCACCTGCTGGTGCAAAGTCATGTTCATGGCGCTATGCCGCCATTCGCCTGTGCTGACGGATATTTCGAGTCGGTCAGATACTTTGAGGATTTGATTTTTAACCGACATGCAAATTGATTATCCGACGCTGCCAGCTGTCAAATATGTGGCATTCGATTTTTGCGGGACTTTGGCCGAGTTATTGCCGGGTACGAGCGAGTTGCTGCAGGGATTTGTCAGGGACACTTATGGTTTGGAAGTTTCCGCTCCCGCCGTACAAGACGCGCTCAGGAATACATCCCTCGAATTGCCGTACAGCTCTGTAAAGATAAATTCCAGAGAATTGCGCACAAGCTACTACTATGAGTTCAATGCGCGACTACTTGACTATCTGGGGTGCACACCTGCGCTGCCCGATGAGCTCTATGATCATTTCAGCGCGCACAAACGTCACTGGACGATCAAACCGGGTGGACGCGAATTGCTGGATGAGCTGCGACGCCGGGGGTACGAACTCGTCGTTGCGAGTAATTTCGATGACAATCTGGAAACGCTTTTGGTCGGGCTCGGTGTGCGCGATTCATTTTCACACCTGTTCGTATCTGCGGTACTAGGGGTTGAGAAACCTTCCGCAGCGTTCTATGAATGTATTGTGGCTGGGCTTGGTTGCGAGCCGGGACAGATTGTCATGGTAGGCGACGACCTTGTTCTGGATATATATCCATCAAGTGCGGTCGGCATGAACAACATTCATCTTGGCCACGATGCGGGGGAGAAAGTATCGCGCTGGGTTAAAGAGGGCTCTGGACAATATATACAAGTTACAGACTTTGCCGGTATTCTCGAGGTCTTGCCGGGACCCGCAGCCCGATAGCCGGAGCGACCGCTGCTGAAACCCGTGTCACTAACTTAATGCTAGACGATATGAGACTACATGGCAGAACTTCAATCTTCGCATCTGCCGCGACCCTTTCTTTATTGCTGATATTTTTGCAGGAGGGCTTTAATTACTACGCCTCTGCGCAGGTGTTGGCGATGTTGTTCGTGTTGTATCAGGTGCTTAAAACAAGGTCGACTTTGACAAATTCGAGCAGTGTCATATCCATCTTGATTCTGCTGATCTTGTTCATGACGGTCACGGCAGCCGTATCGCCGATGGTGGTGAGTAGGAACAGCTCCAATATCATGATGACTGTGGTCGGTATCATAATTTATGCCGCTATCATCATTTGTTTGCCGAACTTCAGACCAAGAAGTGTTGGCAGCGTGCTTCATGTGTTCAGGTATGCGTCGGCTTCGACCATTGTTGTTTTAGCCAGCTTGCTTGTCATTGCGGACATGAATATCGTGCCCGGCCTGAACCGCTATGCGCTGTTGTTGCAAAACAGCAGATTGGTGACAAATTATTCGTCGCTGGATGTTTTGCAGCGGGAAGTGGATGCGAAATTAATGGCAGGTATTCCGCCCAGGGTGGATCTCTTCTATGGGGAGGCGAGCTTTCTTGCTATCGTGATATTGGCGTGTGCGGCATGCTATCTGATTGCGACCCGGCTGCTTGTGAAGTCGGCGGCGAAGGAGGTTGAGGCTGGTGTAGTCAAAAGATTTCATCCGGGCAAACGCAGCCACATGCTCATCCTGATCGCAGCCATATTCTCTCTCATCTACATTCAATCTTTGAGTTCAATCATCTACGCGGGGCTGTTGGTTGTGTACGGCCTAGCCCAGAGTGAGCGAAGAAGATGGCTATCTGTCACGAATCTGAAGCTGTTCATGCTCGCGTTGGTTCTTATGGCGATCGTGGGGGCGTATAGCTATGAAACCTTGTTGCACCGTATCACGACTATGAATGAGAGTTTGAGTTTCTCGCAACGCTTCGGGGTGATCTTCGAGTTCGGAATTGAGGATTATCTGTTCGGATTGAGTGATGAGGCGAAGATACCCGAGGAGGGCTTCCACAACAGTTTGTTCTACCTATTGGCGGTAGCCGGAATGGCGGGGATCTTCTATCTGGCGCAAATCCTGCGCACTGCCTATCGCTTGTCCATACCGTTCAGGCTCTCCGCGTTCTCGCTGCTTGTTGTCCTGGCGATCGTGATGCAGAACGGCGCGATATTCAGCCCCAACAAAGTTGTGTTGATGGCGTTGGTGCTCTTCCCGCTTTCTTGTGCGAGAGCGATCTATTCATACCAACCGGTTCAAGCAAAAGTGCTGGCAGCATGAGCAGGAAAGAGGGCATGTTACCGAAGTATCGCGTGCTGTTGGTGGAGCTGGAGCCGACGCATTACAAGACAGACCTGTGGAATGTGGTTGCGGCATCCGGGACGGCGGAAGTCTTTGCGATCTATACGCAAGCCAAGAATTGGTCACCGGATGGGGGGCACAACTACCTGAGATTCCCAAGGTCGGAATATGAATACGCCGTGCTGACGGGGCGTGGTCTGCTGGGCACCTTGCGTGCTGCGCTGTTTGTGATGAAAAGTATCATTGCCCGCAAGACGGATGCAGTGCTGGTTTGCGGTTATTCGCAGATCCCGACGATATGTGCCCTGCTGGTCAGCTTCATATTGCGCAGAAGATTCCTTTTGTTCGTGGATGAGTTCAATAACGCGAGGCCGCCCGGCCGTTTCAGCACGCTTAAGCTGATCGTGCGCGAGTCACTCCGGAAGTTCTGCTTTAACTATGCGGCAGCGGTGCTGGTATGCGGGCGCAAAGGGATTGAATCTGCCGAGAAGGCCGGCTGCCAAGCCGGAAAGATCCACGATTTCCCGTATGTCATAGATGTGGCGAGGGTCCGGAAGGATGCCCCCGAAGTCATTCCTGAGCCATGCCTGGCCGATGTCGGCGGCGGTAGCACTGTGATCTTTTTCAGCGGGCGCATGATAGAGCGCAAAGGCTTGCCCACCTTGTTTGCGGCGCTTGCATCGCTGGATGCTGGCGAGGAATGGGTGTTGTGGATAGAGGGTGCCGGGCCGGAGCTTGAGAGATATATGGGTATGGCGCGCGAATATGGGCTGGATGCGCGCTGTCGCTTTCTGGGATTTTGCCAATATGACCTGCATAGCTGGCTGATCCGTTCGGCGGATATCGTTGTCGTGCCATCTCTGGAAGACAACTGGGGAATCGTCGTGGACGAGGGGCTGCAATTGGGAAAGGTGGTGATCTCCAGCGATGCGACAGGTTCGGGCCGCGACAGGATCGAGAATGGGATCAATGGTCACATCTTCCCTGCCGGCAATTCGCGGGCGCTGGCAGATATACTGGCACCTTTGCTTGGCGGCGGTCTGGCAGAAGATGCAGTCGGTGAGGCGGCCAGAAATAGTCCTCGCAATATCAAGCCGGCAGACAATCTGTCCACACTATCGAGAATCATTCAGGGGTCGTGATTTGAAACAATCGAACAAATTTCTTTGGGTGGGCGGAATATTCGACGAGAAGACCGTCAAAAATTTCCCTTCCATCAGTCCGGCGGCCAATTTTTGGCAGCGCGGTTTTGCCGAGGCGCTGCAGCAGCATGGCAGCAGCGTCGATGTGATCGGCCATCCTGTTGAGCGTGTTTGGCCGTTCGGCAGATTGGGTATCGACAGTGCCCTGGCTGAATTGCCGCAGGGTTTCGAAGGAAAGCCGGTGGGCTATATCAATGCCCCCTTCCTGCGCGGGCCGGTTCAATATGTGAACTACTTGCGTGCAGCCAAGGCGCATGTACTCGAAACGGGCAGGAAGCCTGACTATGTGATGACCTTCTCATGTCTCAGCCGCGCGAATGATTGGACGCCTACGGCTGCTGCGGCAAAATCTTTGCGCAAGCGATTCGGTGCGCCGTGGATATGCGTCGTGGGTGACGGGATCGCGCCGCCCGGTGCGGATGGCTACATTTACAATACATGGGGATATTTCGACGACCCATCTTCGCCATCTCCCAAGATATTCCTGGATGGTGGCGTGCCTTCGGTTGGAAATGCGGCCTCACTGGGGGCCGCTCCCGCTGCGGAAAGAAAAGTGCTGATGTTCATGGGCGCGCTAACGCCGCACGCCGGGGTGTCATGGCTGGCCAGAGCGTTCCATTCTATTCGGGATGAAGATGTGGAATTGTGGATCAGCGGCAGGGGGGAGAACGAAGAGTTGCAGCAGCTTGCGTTGATCGACAAACGCATCAAGATCATGGGCTTCGTCAGCGAAAAGGAATTGAATGAACTTGCCGCTCAAGTGAGCGTGTTTGTGAATCCCCGCCCCGGAGATTTTGAACCTAACAAGCTTAACTATCCGTCCAAGCTACTGCACTATTTCGCATACGAGAAGCCGGTCATCTCGACACTCACGCCGGGCGTGAGCCCTGAATACGAGGCAGTATTGATCCCTGTGCGGGAGGAGACAGAAGCATGTCTGGCCGATACCATCCGCAGTGCGGTGAATATGTCCCGGGAAGAGTTCGAGGCTGCTCGCGCAAGGATCAAGGAATTCAACGCAACCCATTCGTGGGCGTTCCAGGTGAAGCGATTCACCTCTTGGCTCGAAACACGAAAGTGATTCTAATTTTGGATCGATTCTGATAATGGCTATCCCATTCAATAAACCCTATCTGACTGGCAACGAGTTGGAAAACATCGCCGAGGCGCACCGGATAGGGCAGCTCGCGGGTGATGGCAGTTTTACACGCCGCTGCAACCAGTGGCTGGAGCAGCGTACCGGTTGTCATAAGGCATTGCTGACACACTCGTGCACGGCAGCGTTGGAGATGGCGGCGATCTTGGCCGATATCCAGCCGGGGGACGAAGTCATCATGCCTTCCTACACCTTTGTGTCGACTGCCAATGCTTTCGTGTTGCGCGGCGGTGTGCCGGTGTTCGTGGATATCAGGCCGGATACATTGAATATCGATGAAACGCTGATCGAAGCGGCGATCACGCCCAAGACTAAAGCTATCGTGCCGGTTCACTACGCAGGTGTCGCCTGTGAGATGGATGAAATCATGGCAATCGCGGAGCGGCATGGCTTGATCGTCATCGAAGATGCGGCACAGGGTGTGATGGCGACCTACAAGGGCAAGGCGCTGGGTTCGATAGGGCACCTCGGGTGCTATTCCTTCCATGAGACGAAAAACATCATCTCCGGTGAAGGCGGTGCACTGCTGATCAATGATCCGCTGTTGGCCGAGCGCGCAGAGATCATCAGGGAGAAGGGCACCAACCGTAGCAAATTCTTCAGGGGGCAGGTGGATAAATACACCTGGGTGGACATCGGTTCGTCTTACCTGCCCGGAGAGATCATTGCTGCCTTCCTTTGGGCGCAGATGGAGGCCGCATCCGAGATCACGTCGAGAAGACTGAAAATATGGCAACGCTATCATGCGGCGTTCGGTCAACTGGAGCAGCAAGGCCGAGTGAGACGACCGCATATCCCGTCTGAATGTGAGCAAAATGCGCATATGTATTATTTGTTGCTGAACGACCTGAAAGATCGGTCGATATTCATCAACTTTATGAAGCAGCACGGTGTTTTCTGCGTGTTCCATTACGTTCCTTTGCATAGTGCTCCGCAAGGTGAGTCAAGCGGCCGGCCGGCGAGTGAATTGCTATTTACTCAGGAACTGTCTGACAGGTTGGTGCGTTTGCCGCTTTGGGTGGGGTTGGATGAATGGCAGCAGGATGTGATCGACAAATCGATCGAATATCTCATGGGTGGTGCGGGTTGTTGAGTGTTCATCCGGGATATTTCGTGCAGTTTGACGAGAGCCTGCGACTCCGGAAGGATCTTTAGATCCTCCACAATCATGACAGCTAGTGCTTGCATATCGAATCGACTCTTCAGCTTGCCCGCTAGGGGCTAATGCTTCCCAAGCCTTTTGAATTAAATAAACATGAAATACTTGAGACTTCTTCACGTAATCCCATCGCTCGATCCTGCCCATGGTGGAACGGTAGAAGGGCTAAAGCAGTTAGGTGCCGCACTGATTAAGATCGGTCATAGTGTGGATGTGGTCACGCTTGATATGCCTGATGATCTTTGCGTAACAGTGCATCCTTTCTCAGATGTGGTCGCTCTGGGCCCTGCAAAACTGAATTACCGATATTCTTCCAAGCTGATTCCATGGTTGAAAGAACACGCTGAGAGATATGACGCTGTAATGGTGGAGGGGTTGTGGCAGTTCCATGGTTTTGCGACGTGGCGTGCCCTTCGTCGGAAGGATGTCCCGTACTTCGTGTTCACCCATGGGATGCTGAGTCCCTGGTTCAAAAAAGCCTATCCGCTGAAACACCTCAAGAAATGGTTGTATTGGCCGTGGGCGGAATATCAGGTATTGCGCCATGCCAAGGCTGTCTTGTTCACAACAGATGAGGAGCGTTTGTTGTCACGCGAATCGTTCTGGCTCTATCGTTGCCGGGAGGCGGTCATCGGGTATGGTACGGTTCGCACATCCGGTGATCCGGATGTGCAGCGCGAGAAGTTCTTTGCGTCGTATCCAGAATTGAGGGGCCGACGCCTCCTTCTTTTCTTGAGCAGGATCCACGAGAAGAAGGGATGCGATCTATTGGTTTCTGCCTTTGCTAAAGTTGCCACACGGGATACGAATCTACGTCTGGTTATGGCCGGGCCGGATCAAACGGGCTGGAAGGATCAGTTGGTTGCACTTGCGGTGCACTTGGGGGTGGCGGACAGGATCGTATGGACAGGCATGATCTCCGGGGACTTGAAGTGGGGGGCGTACCATGCCGCAGAGGTTTTTGTATTGCCTTCCCATCAGGAGAATTTCGGGGTTGTGGTCGCCGAGGCTTTGTCCTGCAGGCTGCCGGTTCTGATCTCGAACAAGGTGAATATCTGGCGTGAGGTGGAGGCAGAAGGGGCGGGAATCGTCGCGGAGGATGATCTCGCGGGGGCGGAGACAATGCTGACAAGATGGCTGGATATGGACGATGGAAGCAGGTCTGAAATGCGGACAAGAACACAGGTGTGTTTTGATAGGCACTTTGAAATAGGCAAGGCGGCAGAACGGCTGTCGCGACTGGTCATGGAGGGCGCGCGTCGATCATGAAGACTCAGGACTTGCAAACGTTCCGGCTGCCTGCGGGATTTCGGGGGGCATCGGCTTTCAAGGTGCAATTGTGGTGGCTTGTGCAATCGACATTATTCGGAATGTCGCCCCAATTCATGTATGGATGGCGTCGTTTCCTGTTGAAGTTGTTTGGTGCAAGTATCGGGCGGGGCGCTCTTATCCGGCCATCCGCCCGAGTGACCTATCCATGGAAGGTCACCTTGGGCGACTGGGTCTGGATAGGCGACAACGCAGAGCTGTATAGTTTGGGTGAGATAGAGATCGGGGCAAATGTCGTGATTAGTCAGCGCAGTTACCTGTGCGCGGCGACACATGATTACACCAAGCCATCATTCGATATGATTTCGAAGAAGATAGTCATCGAGGATGAGGTCTGGGTGGCCGCAAACTGTTTCGTGGCGCCGGGAATAAGAATTGGGCGCGGTGCGTTGATTGGAGCTTGCAGTTCGGTGTTTGAATCGATGCCTTCTGGCATGATCTGTGTGGGTTCCCCTGCCAAGCCCGTGAGGCCGCGTGCATCCTAGACCGCATATGCGATCCCTTGATGCGTGTGCATTGATATCCGTGGGTCGTTGCGGCGATCGCGGGAATTAAGGATCAAGTCTTGCGAATCTTGATTCTCTCTCTTAATTATTCTCCTGAGCTAACCGGAATAGGCAAATACTCCGGCGAAATGGCGGAGTGGCTTGCAGCCAGAGGGCATGAGGTTAGGGTGGTGACAGCGCCACCGTATTATCCGCAATGGAAGATCGCCGTGGGGTATGCAAATCGTTGGAGCAAAGCCGTATGTAGGGCGGACTTCAGTCTGACAAGTGGGCGTCGGGTTGCAACTCAAGCGACGGGTGACGGGGTTCGTCGGACTGAAGTCCGACCTGCGGAGGAGGGCGGTTCGCTGGTTGTCTATCGCTGCCCTTTATGGGTTCCGGCCAAGCCTTCCGGCTTGAAGCGCGTCTTGCATTTGGCAAGTTTTGCCTTATCCAGTTTGCCGGTGATGTTGCGCCAAGCTTTCTGGCGCCCGGATGTCGTGTGGGTGGTCGAGCCCCCTTTATTCTGTGCTCCTCAGGCGTGGTTGGTCGCACGGCTTTCCGGTGGCAAGGCTTGGCTGCATATTCAAGACTATGAAGTGGATGCGGCATTCGATCTTGGTTTGCTGAAAGGTCAGCTGTTGCGTCGGCTGGTGGCAGCAGGTGAGCGATGGTTGATGCGCAGGTTTGACCGGGTCTCGACTATCTCGCAACGCATGGTGGAGCGCGCGGTGTCGAAGGGTGTTGCCCCTGAGCGAGTGCTGCTGTTCCGGAATTGGGTGGATATTCAGGATTCGGGATTCGGGAATCAGGAATCTGTAAAGGTGGGCTATCGTGCCGAGTTGGGGATTGCGGCAGATACAGTGGTGGCGTTGTATTCCGGCAATATGGGCGGCAAGCAGGGATTGGAGATTCTGGCGGAAGCGGCAAAGATTTATGGGGAAGGCTGTAGGTCGGACTTCAGTCCGACAACTGCTTGTCGGACTGAAGTCCGACCTACAGGGTTGGCAGAGACAGACGGGCGTCGAGATGAATTGCAACCAGCAGAGGTTGTATTCGTGTTCTGCGGAAATGGTGCCGGGCGTGATGATTTGGTCGCGCTATGCGAGAATTTACCCAATGTGCACTTTCTGGATCTGCAGCCGGTTGAGCGTTTGAGCGAATTGTTGGCCATGGCCGACATTCATCTGTTGCCGCAACGGGCTGATGCGGCGGATCTGGTGATGCCTTCAAAACTGACTGGGATGCTTGCCAGCGGTCGTCCTGTTATCGCGACGGCATACCCCGGTACCGAGCTGGCAAGTGTGGTTGAAGAGTGCGGATTGGTGGTGCCGCCCGGTGATGCGGCTGGTCTGGTTGGGGCGCTCCGGTTATTGGTGTCCGATGCCGCTCTGCGGGTACGGTTGGGCAAGGCAGGGTGTGAATATGCGTTGTCGAATCTCGACAAGCAAAGAGTGCTCGGGGAATTTGAGGTAAAGTTGGCGGCCATTGTGAACGATCCGCGCTGAATGGCGGCGGTATGGGGTGGTTCTGAGAGATAGGGTATTTTGATGCATCTTCCTTCTGGTTTTGCGCGCCAACATAGTTGGGAATTGACGCTGCTGCATCGTGTGCTGGATGCAATAGTGCTGGTGGTGGCACTTTGGCTTGCCATCAGGGTGTACGGCGTTGAGCCCATTCTGCATTACAAGCTGGCGGCAGTGATTTCAATCGTCAGCTATTCACTCTTCGCCGAGTGGCATGGTTTGTATAAATCCTGGCGGGTCCACACCATGTGGGTCGAGACAAAGACGATCTTTGTCATATGGCTGCTGTCGTGCGCGGTGCTTCTGGCAGTCGCTTTTCTTAGCAAGACTTCTATCGAGATATCTCGTGTTGCGACGCTTATATGGGTGTTTGTGACACCGCTTATGCTGATTGGACTGAGGGCGGCCATTCGTTTTGCGATCCGGCATTTCAGAAAACAAGGCTTCAATACCCGCTCGGTGGCGATAGTGGGTGGCGGTAAAAATGCAGCCAGGCTGAAGAAGGTGATTTCAAACTCTCCCTGGATGGGGCTGCGCATAGAGGGGATGTATGACGGTTCGCATTCGCATTCCGGCATTGACGATGCCCAAGGGGTTGACGCGTTGCTGGCTAAAGTGCAGGGCATGGTGATCGACACGATCTACATCACTTACCCGATGAAGGAAGATGAAAAGATTCGTAGCCTGATCGAGCACTTGGCGGATAGCACTGTCTCGGTGTGCGTGGTGCCGGATATATTCGTGTCTGAACTGCTTCAGTCCCGTTGGCAGAGCATCGGGGATATTCCTTTGATCAGTGTGTTTGAAAGCCCGATGTTCGGGGCAAGTCTTTTCATTAAGCGTATCGAGGATCTGCTGCTGGGCAGTTTTATATTGGTGCTGATCTCTCCGTTGCTGCTGGTGATCGCGCTCGCTGTCAGGATGACTTCCCCGGGGCCGGTTCTGTTCAAGCAGCGGCGCTACGGTTTGAATGGGCAGGTGATCGAGGTATGGAAGTTTCGCAGCA
>Ga0210039_1001823_pt1 | contig 18870 bp, 18 predicted proteins | sample CryGeyCG2114_250_3_FD_185460 | JGI IMG/M metagenome (GOLD analysis project Ga0210039, IMG submission 185460) | Groundwater microbial communities from aquifer - Crystal Geyser CG17_big_fil_post_rev_8/21/14_2.50 (SPAdes) (version 2) | ecosystem: Environmental > Aquatic > Deep subsurface >...
GTCCATTATTGAAAAAAATGGTTGCAGCTGGTAAATTAGGAAGGAAAAGTGGTGAAGGATTTTATAAGTATTAAATTTGACGAATAACAGGATTGATCATGCACGATAATGTATCTTATGTAAACTAACAAAACCCAATGAAAAGCAAGAAATCAAAGCATATTGTTTCCTTTTCGTGGTTTGTATCATAAAATTTCCTTTCTCTTTTTATTTACGGTGAAAACTTATAAAATGTTTTCTTTATCTCCAAATAAAAAATTTAACATTTAAACATTAACAACATAACAACACAAATTACATATAGAATATCTAATCACCAGGGATTAACCCTTAATCGTGTAGGATTAAGGGTTAATCGTGTAGGATTAAGGGTAAATTTGTTTTTTTATTGATTTATTTCTTACTTTTGCATATCATTAATACAGGAATTGTTATGAGAATTACAAATTTGTTACTTGGGTTTATACTTTTCGTCAGTGCTTTTACTCCTGCACAAAACAAGTCTTTACAAGATATATTCAACCAAATAAAAATCATTTACGGAGATCCTGCTCCGTATGTCGGTTTGGAAAGTTTGTTAATGAATTCTTTGATAAGCGCTAAATCAATAGATGCTGAAATACAACGTTACATAATGAAGTATGAAGATTTAAAGCAAAGAATAGAAGATTATAACACTGAAAACAAAAGAGGTTTGGAAACCGATAATGATTTCTTGATAAACCTGGAAAGAAATTTTTCGGTAAAGGAAAGAAATATTGCAAATGCTTTAGGTTGTCGTTTTGGAACTTCAATTCCAAAGGAATTTATTGATCTTGCAATTACCAACACAAACGCAAACTGTGTATTTGAATATAACAAAATAAAGAGTTTTAATCGAAACGGTTTTTATGTTAATAAATATCCATGTGGTAGAGAATATTTTTTCACACTGTTTTTAATTGAACGGAAGGAATATAATTATAAAGATGGTGAATGGTTTAACAGCAAAGTTTTACAAAGCTTTCCAGATACCCCTTTCAAGTTCCCTCCAGAACAATAAAACTGAGCTTTTCCCCCTTTCCCCTGCTCCCTATTTAACGAACAAAAAAAAGCCGGGCAATATACCGGCTTTTTAATTATCGTGTCTTAGAAACGATTTATGAAAGGATTTTTTAATACCGTCTGCGCCGTTTTACGGTTTTCCGCTTTGTTGTTCCTTTTTTCTTCCGGAGTTTTACGGAAGCGGCTTTTATTGCTCGTTTGTATTCCCGGCTAAGTGCAGTTCTTTTTTTATCCATTGCACTCATTTTCTTTTTTACTGATTTAACCTTTCGGTCTCTTTGAAGATTTTCTAAAAAACTCATGTTAATGTTTCCTCTATGGTTGTTTGTTGAAAATTATTTTCATTAATTAAAGGGAGTTTTACATATTGAATGTATTGAGCCAAAGAATTAGCAAGATCGTTTTTCGTTTTTTCATCCATTTTGGAAAAATCTACTTTGCGCAAAACTTGAATAATTGCTCCAGGTATCTTTATCCCGACTGGATTAACGTTTGATTGAAAACTTTGTCCCTGTGGTTTTGTTCCGGTTATCATGTTTTGTAAGCTCATTAATGTTGATAAATCTATTCCGCCGCTTCCGGCTTCATTTTCTTTTTTTATTTTTTCTAATTCTTTTTCAAGTTTTAGAATTTGTTCTTTCTGAAAATCCATTTGCAGCTTATAAAACTTTTCAAGCTGAGCCGAAAATTTATTTTCATCAGGTTTGATAGAAAGGTTTTCCGCAAGTTTTCCAAGTACCGCAACAAGTGCCGGATCAGTCATGTCTTCGCTTTCTTTAATGTTGTTTTTTTCTTCGAGGCTAAAACCTCTAATTTTTCCACGATAGTTCTTTGCATCGTTTAAATATTTCATTGAATAAGTGTACGTTCCATTCCCTAACCTGTTCCCAATTTCTTGCTGAAGCTCCGTTTTTGTTTTGCCGTCAAGTTCATTACCTAACATCAAAACAACTTTTCCGTTTTTGAAAACGTGAAAGTAATCAATACTTTTAAGAACGTTATTTATCATTTAAGTATTACCACTGCTAACAAACCGAAAACAAGTAAGAACGGCAAAACATCAGGAAAAAATTTTGTTGAAATATTTGTCATAACGCTTGCAATTTTTTTTAAGTAGTTCGGATCGGTTGCATACTTCAATGAACCGGAGACTAATTTTTCAGCGAATAAGATCGGATTCCCTCTAAAGGAAAACGCTTCGCTCCAATTACGTCTTAACAAAGCTCCATAGTCAAGAAAACTTTCTCTATACGATTCATAAGCGCGAAAAGTAGCTGTAATAGTTTGAGTTTTACCGTTTATTACTTCTGTTGTTTTTACAGTATTCGTTTTCCCTTTCCAACTACTCCCGGCTTTTATTCCAAAGATATTATTTGCGTTCTTTGCTTTTCCGTAATTACTTTCTAAACATGCCTGCGCCAACGAAACCAACACAGGCACGCCGTAAATGTTCTCAACCTCAACAGCGTAAGGGTGAACTGAATCCAAAAAATTATTTTGTTCAGTTGTCATAAATCGTTTTTGTTTTCGTTTTATTAAATGAATCTTCTACTACATAACCATAAATGAAAAAACTTACATCAATATAATTTAGTTGCCCGTCGAGAACTCCATCAAAGGCAATAGTTTGAAAATTCTCAACGAATAAATTTAGATCGTTTAACGGTTCGGCAATAGGAAGATAAAACAAACATTTTAGCAAAGAACCATTTATAAAAAAGTTCATTTGAATATTTGTTTGTACTAAATCCGCATAGTTTTCGTTAAGAAGTTTATAAGCTCCAACTCCATTTTGGTAAAACATTTGTGGTATTATTTTTTCAATCACAAAGTTTTTATTTTTAACCTCATCAGGGACGGTCAATGAATGAACCATCCCATCAAAAGAACCTTGTAAAAGAATTAATCTATAATCGTTAATACGCTTTAACATTACAGTTTAAACCCTATCAATTGTAATTCCTGATTTGTTACCGCTCCGCCCGATTGATTGTCGAACGTAACTTGTAGAGAGCTGTTTTTCGGTATTATAAACACTTCGGGCAAACGATAACCGTTTAACCCGCTTCCTATCAAGCCCGAATTAAAAGAAAGGTTTGAGAGTAGTTCTCCTGTTGAATTAGCAACAGAAATAAAAACGCCGCTTGTTCCGCTTGTTCTTATATCCGTTATCTGGAAGTCCGATTCATTCGATATATTTATCGTTTGAATGGATTGAGAGCCGCTCCCGATCGAAGCGGCTTTTGCAATATTGATAAAAAATTTTTTCATCTTACATAACCTCTCTAATTAATTCACCCTTAAACATAAATATATTTGCGGTCGGTGCTTTTGTCCTGGCTCCAGCGTTAAAATATATTTGCACATTTGCATTCGACGGGAAAATAATTTGTTGATCGAGTATGTACTTTGAATGTTTGAAAGAAGTAGTGTAATTACTTGGGACCTCATAGAAAACATAACTATACAGATTAATGTCGGAAGTCTTTAATACTTCAACATTATTTACAAGTATTTTTAATTCATTTGAATAAGAAAGAATTTCGCCTTCGGCTGTGGCAATTTCCGCAGCGGTTAATGCGGCTGAGGAGCAGGCGATCTCTATTGCATTTAAAACAAAACTTTCCCTGTTGCTTAAGGGCAAAAGTTTTGAATATAGATTCTCATTGCTTTCACTGTTCAAAATGCTGTTTGAACCTGTCGCGATAGTTTTTTGATGGTACAGGGTAAAGTCATTTTTTTCTAAAACATTTGCCGCTTTCCCTTTTTCGTTATACTCAAACGCGGAAAGTTTTGAATATTTTTTCCCCCGCAAATGAATGATATAAGTTCCTGCAGTAGAAAAATAAAGTTGAATCTTAAAATTATCTGCTCCATTTACAATTATAGGGTTGATAAACCGTTTGAAATCCAAAACATAAGATTTAAACGATCCGCTTGCCGCGGAATAACTTAAGGATTTTGGGCAAATTTCCCAAAGAGGAATTTTTAAGAGTACCTTATCATTTTTCGTAATTAAAAGATGATCAGATGAATTATAGGCTGCAAGGTTTATACTGCTTTGCAACGCTAAAGAGTTAATTTCGATTATTTGATCGCTCGAGTTTGGAAAACTCATATTTTGAGTTGAACTAATCCCGCCGGAAAAGAAACTATGATAACCTGCGCCGCCATAAGTCTTATAAGAAAAAGCACTAAAAGGAGTTGTCCTAACATTTGCGCCGGGAGTCCCCATTCCAAAATTTTGAAGTGATTTCATTTTGTTTTTCTCCTTTCTTATTTATAAAATTCTGAATAATTACGAGAAACTTCCGGCACGTCTAAGTATGCACCGAGTGAGTTGTTATCTTCATCGATTATATAATCGTAATCTGCAAGTCCTGACAAACTTTCACCAAGTACCATTTTAGAAATGAAAGGATTAATTACATTTGTCACCAACAAACCAAGAGCAATGTTTTGAATATTTGCGTTCTTCATTGCTATGCCTGCCAACAAACCTAAGCCGCCGCCAACAATAGGCTGTAACAAAGGATTATTTACATCAATTTTTAGAACCTTGTTCATCAACGGAGTTGCATTACTAACAATAACGTTTGTAATTACTGTGTCCATCAATAACTTTTTGTTAAGAGCTAAACCGAGAGCCATTTGTACACCTTTATTTTTATTTGAAATAATTTTTATGAAATTCAATATGCTGTGTTATCATTGTTTTAAGTTCTCCTACTTCCCTATTTATTTTTGAGTAGAGAATTAATCCACTAATAACAATTGCACCTGCATTAATTAAAATTGTTAATAAACCTTGTCCCATCATCATTTATAAATCCGTTATCCGTCTTCTAATTCCCCAGAGTGCGCCGGCAACGGAAACGCCTGCAATGGAATTAAGCAAGTTTTGTAATAGTTCCATAATTTTAGTTGTTATCGTCTCATCAAGAAACAAACTTAAAACGGTTTTAATCACTACACTAAACACCAACACCAAAACACTTTTGAACGTTAAACTTGTTTTCATTTTCCACTTTCCTTCTTTTACTTGTTGATTAAAAAACTCTTCTATACTTTGCACGGGCAATGGTTCCACAGGCAAAATCTTTACATCTTCAAACGTTTCCTTTTTGTTCACTGGAGAAAACGTTCCGAAATTTTTAACAGGAACTAAACATCCGTTAATCATTTCAACCTTTCAAAACATATAATGCAAGTAATAAACCTGCACCGATTAAAAGATAATTCCCGCCAAAATCAATCGCACTAAATAAATCAGCTTTTGTTTCGTTAAAAGCTGTATCTATTATCCTACCTGGCAAAGTTTTTGCTAAATCCGCTTTAGTTTTATCAACGATTATTTTTCTTTGCTCCGTTTCCATAGTTGTAATAAGTCTTTTTATTAAGTCTTGGAACTGATAAGGATTTGTTTCACTGTGCAAAGTTTTTAAAAGGTTATCCCGGTAAAGAAACGCTTTACCGAAATTATATTTCAATGCTTTGAATAAACTCAATAAATAATTATAGCTCTTGGGATAACTCTTTATCCAAAGATCAATTTCTTTTTCTTGCCATTCCGGGACCTTATAATTGTAAAAAGTCATTTTATTTTTTCAAGATTAAAAATAAACCAAGTCCGCCGGCTATTAACCAGATCGGATTTATATTCATAAAGAGAGACGTCCCGGGATCGTTTGTTATTCCCGCACTATATGTGGCTTTCTTACCTGCATCTTTTGAATAGTTCAGGTTTAAACCGTCTCTCTTTATACTTATGTCAACATCACTGTTTTTTAAAATGCCGGTAGCAAGTGCGCCAGCAACGCCTGCAACGCTTGCCAAGTTCGGATTATTTTTTATGGTTGTTTTAACGCTGTTAACAGTGTTTACCACTGCTGCCGCTAAGGGATTGTTTGCAAGATCGGGAAGTGTTGGAGTAAAGGCAAACGGATTAAAACCTTGAAAAATTGGAATACCAGGAATTTGACTTGCCGCCGCCGGTAAAGTTGCTGCTATTGCCTGCCCTATGTTTTGATTGGGATTTTTAATAAGAGAACTTACCGCGCCTGCACCTGCAACACCTAAACCGGCGAGGAGTGTCCCCCCGGATAAGACCGTCCCGGCAACAACAGCTCCAACAGCTGCGACAGGTTTTACAACATCCTTCCAAAGATTTTTCCATGTAAATTTCCACGACAAACCTTTTAATGCATCAGGATAATTTTTTTCCGTTAATTCTTCGCATTCGTCCCAAAGTTTTACAATAGCGTTTAGTTTTGCCTTTGCCGTGTTTCCGTTTGAACTTCGATAGATGAGACCAAAATTTCTAACGTAATTTTTAGCAACGTTTAAAGCTCTTACTCTTTCTACCTCGTTATCAATTTTTAAAGTGCCTTTTAAAAGAGCCGCTAAAACTTCATCCAGAAAACCAAACTCTTTTTTAAAATCATTTAATAAAACTTCAAAACTTTTTACTACACCGGGAAAAGTTTTTCCGCTTAATATTTTTACTTGTCCGGGTAAACCTGTATTAATGTATCCTGTAGAATCAATACTTAAATTAGACAAATTATTTTCAAGGGTTGCAATTCGAAAGCTCATTATATACTCACTATTTTTTTATTGATAAATCTTTTGGGTACAGTGTTAAAAACGCTGTTTGTTCCATCAATTATTACACCATTGCACAAAACGCAAATATGAGAAAAATTATTTTTCGTTTTTCCCAACAGCAAATATTTTGCATCCTGATTTAAAATTGATAAAACCGTTTTGATGAATAAAGAGAAGTCATCACAGTCCCCAAGTTTTTCTTTTAAAATTCTGTATGGAGCTATTAACAATTCATCCGGGACATCTGCACGGTAAGTAAAATTATTTCTCACAAAAGAATGAATTCTCTTAAACAAACTTTCACCGGAATAATATCCGAAAGTTCTTTTAACCCAAAAAACGAACGAACTATTTTCTTTACTCTTTAATTCTAATTGTTTCATAATTATCAAAGTGTTTTTTATTGCTGTTTGTTCCGGTACATTATAAATATTACTGTAAATCATTTTTCTCATTTTTCTCATTTTTCTTGGGAGCAAGTTAAACTGTCAAACAAATAAAAGATAGTTCGTTTTAGTTCGATTTTTCACGGCAAAAAAAACCGGAAGCTATAACTTCCGGCTTTGCTTTGATCGAGGGAGGGAGAGAAAGAAAAATTATTTTATTGTATCGATATATTTTAAATATTGTTCTTTGTTTTCTGTTATCGTGAACCAATTACCACTATGAACGCTATACCTTTTAAGCATCTTACATCTTTTGCAATACTTCAAAGTGAATCCAATATTATTTGGTTCACTAACTATAAACCATTTATGTTTTATTTTGCACCAGTCCATTTATTTATCCCTTTATGAAATCGTTTTTTCTGTTTCAAGTTCAGAAAATTTAATTTTAAACACTTCGCATCCTTCGCCGCTTGACACTTTACTAAGTGAATATTTTAATCGTTTAAATTGTTCATCTTTCAATTCACTTCTCATTTTTGTAAAGTAGCTTAACAATATGTCGGAGGATAAAGAAAAAATTAAATTTAAAATAGCTTGTTTACTTATTTCAGACACTTGAGAAATTTCATTACATTTTTTTTCATTCACTTCGCTTAAATTGTAACTCATATTTTCACCTTGTTCTCTTGAAAATAAATTTGTAACAGCAGGAATAAAACTATAAAGTTAAAATATCCAACTTTATCACCGCAAAAATGAGCAATGATTGAAATCGCAACACAACAAAAAAAAATTATTATATCCTTCATGCCTTTACCTCACTAAATAAATTTTGCTGTTGTTTTTTTAGTTCGTTTGCTCTTTCTTCCAGGTTTCTTTTCTTCACGTTAAACAAAATATTTTCCATTCCGCACAAAGCTGTTTTTACTTCGCTGTTCGGAAAAGAAGTTTTTCCAATTTCAATTAATTCAGCAAATGCATTGAATTCGTTTTTTCTAATTGTCATTTCTAACTCCATTATTTTTTTCCGCCTTCGTCAAGCCGGAGCTTCGTTATAAATTTTTTAACTTTTGGTTTTAACAACTAATTACTTCCCCATTTTTCAATCTTTCTAATCTATCTTTTTGTCCTACTTCATTTAAAAATATTTCTTCATCTTCAAAATGATAACCGTCTTTACCTGTTGAACGTTTTTTAAGTAACCGATAATAACTACATTGCCTTACTAATAATAAAATTTTCCCTCCGGAATTTTTTTCAAATATATAGCCGTGTGTTTGCATTTTAATCGCTCCCTATTTCTTCTTTTTTGTATTTAAAATCTGAATTACATTTTTTGCAAATAAACTTTTCAAAGTGCGAAGCTGTTTTAATAACTTTAACATTTTGAATTGAATTACACACCGGGCAAAACTCCGAAACATTACTAAGGATTTTATTTAGCAATGCTTCATTACTTTTTTTAATACTTCCTTTGCTCATATGTTACCTTTAATTTATTTAAATAGTTTTGAATGTTCGCGGGCTTAGATCGGTAGTTAAGAGAATAAATTAAAACAAAAGTTCCGTACACTTGGGCAAAAACTCTATAACCCTCCAAATTTGTTTCCTTCAATTTTATGTATTCAACAGGTTCCAACAAATAAAAATAATTTGAATCAATTTTTGTGTTTTGATTTGGAACTGTGGAATTTTTTGGAGTGCCAACATATTTAAAAGATTTTTCTCTTTTCTCATAAATAAATTCTCCGTTTGAATTGAAACAAGTTTTTAAATATGCAACAGCGTTTTTAACTTTCTTCCGGCTGTCCGTGTAAATCAATGCTTTGATGAAAGAACTTTCATCTTTTGGCTGCGCAATGTTTACAAGATTAATCGGTCGTTCATTTGAAAAATAATGTGAGTGTTTTAAATATTGGTTTATTGCTTCGCCAGGTTGAAAAGATAATCCTTGCGAAAGTATTTCTAAATCTTCATGTTTGAATGAGATTTGAATTTTATCCGGCAAATATATTCCCGATTTTTTTTCGATGCCTTGCCTAATAAAAACGATAGTTAAATATTTTTGCCTTATGTATTCTGCTTGTTCCTCTTTCCCCTTTGCAAAATATCGAAGTAATTTATTTACATGGTTTTTACTGTATGAAAGTTTTTCCGCTATATCATTTTTTGTAATATAGCGCACCCTTTGAGAATAAAGATAATCCAAGAAAACCAATAACAATTTATAGTTTGGTTGAATCTTTGGATCGTTGATAAGATTGTCAGAATGGTAAAGCAGCATAAGACACCTCCATTTTATGATTTAGAGAATAAAAATAGATTTGTCTTATTATCGGAAAGTTTTAGGTTTGATTTTAGGCTGTTTTGTGTGTTTGTCTTAGACTGTATCTTATGTAAACTAACAAAACCCAATGAAAAGCAAGAAATCAAAGCATATTGTTTCCTTTTCGTGGTTTGTATCATAAAATTTCCTTTCTCTTTTTATTTACGGTGAAAACTTATAAAATGTTTTCTTTATCTCCAAATAAAAAATTTAACATTTAAACATTAACAACATAACAACACAAATTACATATAGAATATCTAATCACCAGGGATTAACCCTTAATCGTGTAGGATTAAGGGTTAATCGTGTAGGATTAAGGGTAAATTTGTTTTTTTATTGATTTATTTCTTACTTTTGCATATCATTAATACAGGAATTGTTATGAGAATTACAAATTTGTTACTTGGGTTTATACTTTTCGTCAGTGCTTTTACTCCTGCACAAAACAAGTCTTTACAAGATATATTCAACCAAATAAAAATCATTTACGGAGATCCTGCTCCGTATGTCGGTTTGGAAAGTTTGTTAATGAATTCTTTGATAAGCGCTAAATCAATAGATGCTGAAATACAACGTTACATAATGAAGTATGAAGATTTAAAGCAAAGAATAGAAGATTATAACACTGAAAACAAAAGAGGTTTGGAAACCGATAATGATTTCTTGATAAACCTGGAAAGAAATTTTTCGGTAAAGGAAAGAAATATTGCAAATGCTTTAGGTTGTCGTTTTGGAACTTCAATTCCAAAGGAATTTATTGATCTTGCAATTACCAACACAAACGCAAACTGTGTATTTGAATATAACAAAATAAAGAGTTTTAATCGAAACGGTTTTTATGTTAATAAATATCCATGTGGTAGAGAATATTTTTTCACACTGTTTTTAATTGAACGGAAGGAATATAATTATAAAGATGGTGAATGGTTTAACAGCAAAGTTTTACAAAGCTTTCCAGATACCCCTTTCAAGTTCCCTCCAGAACAATAAAACTGAGCTTTTCCCCCTTTCCCCTGCTCCCTATTTAACGAACAAAAAAAAGCCGGGCAATATACCGGCTTTTTAATTATCGTGTCTTAGAAACGATTTATGAAAGGATTTTTTAATACCGTCTGCGCCGTTTTACGGTTTTCCGCTTTGTTGTTCCTTTTTTCTTCCGGAGTTTTACGGAAGCGGCTTTTATTGCTCGTTTGTATTCCCGGCTAAGTGCAGTTCTTTTTTTATCCATTGCACTCATTTTCTTTTTTACTGATTTAACCTTTCGGTCTCTTTGAAGATTTTCTAAAAAACTCATGTTAATGTTTCCTCTATGGTTGTTTGTTGAAAATTATTTTCATTAATTAAAGGGAGTTTTACATATTGAATGTATTGAGCCAAAGAATTAGCAAGATCGTTTTTCGTTTTTTCATCCATTTTGGAAAAATCTACTTTGCGCAAAACTTGAATAATTGCTCCAGGTATCTTTATCCCGACTGGATTAACGTTTGATTGAAAACTTTGTCCCTGTGGTTTTGTTCCGGTTATCATGTTTTGTAAGCTCATTAATGTTGATAAATCTATTCCGCCGCTTCCGGCTTCATTTTCTTTTTTTATTTTTTCTAATTCTTTTTCAAGTTTTAGAATTTGTTCTTTCTGAAAATCCATTTGCAGCTTATAAAACTTTTCAAGCTGAGCCGAAAATTTATTTTCATCAGGTTTGATAGAAAGGTTTTCCGCAAGTTTTCCAAGTACCGCAACAAGTGCCGGATCAGTCATGTCTTCGCTTTCTTTAATGTTGTTTTTTTCTTCGAGGCTAAAACCTCTAATTTTTCCACGATAGTTCTTTGCATCGTTTAAATATTTCATTGAATAAGTGTACGTTCCATTCCCTAACCTGTTCCCAATTTCTTGCTGAAGCTCCGTTTTTGTTTTGCCGTCAAGTTCATTACCTAACATCAAAACAACTTTTCCGTTTTTGAAAACGTGAAAGTAATCAATACTTTTAAGAACGTTATTTATCATTTAAGTATTACCACTGCTAACAAACCGAAAACAAGTAAGAACGGCAAAACATCAGGAAAAAATTTTGTTGAAATATTTGTCATAACGCTTGCAATTTTTTTTAAGTAGTTCGGATCGGTTGCATACTTCAATGAACCGGAGACTAATTTTTCAGCGAATAAGATCGGATTCCCTCTAAAGGAAAACGCTTCGCTCCAATTACGTCTTAACAAAGCTCCATAGTCAAGAAAACTTTCTCTATACGATTCATAAGCGCGAAAAGTAGCTGTAATAGTTTGAGTTTTACCGTTTATTACTTCTGTTGTTTTTACAGTATTCGTTTTCCCTTTCCAACTACTCCCGGCTTTTATTCCAAAGATATTATTTGCGTTCTTTGCTTTTCCGTAATTACTTTCTAAACATGCCTGCGCCAACGAAACCAACACAGGCACGCCGTAAATGTTCTCAACCTCAACAGCGTAAGGGTGAACTGAATCCAAAAAATTATTTTGTTCAGTTGTCATAAATCGTTTTTGTTTTCGTTTTATTAAATGAATCTTCTACTACATAACCATAAATGAAAAAACTTACATCAATATAATTTAGTTGCCCGTCGAGAACTCCATCAAAGGCAATAGTTTGAAAATTCTCAACGAATAAATTTAGATCGTTTAACGGTTCGGCAATAGGAAGATAAAACAAACATTTTAGCAAAGAACCATTTATAAAAAAGTTCATTTGAATATTTGTTTGTACTAAATCCGCATAGTTTTCGTTAAGAAGTTTATAAGCTCCAACTCCATTTTGGTAAAACATTTGTGGTATTATTTTTTCAATCACAAAGTTTTTATTTTTAACCTCATCAGGGACGGTCAATGAATGAACCATCCCATCAAAAGAACCTTGTAAAAGAATTAATCTATAATCGTTAATACGCTTTAACATTACAGTTTAAACCCTATCAATTGTAATTCCTGATTTGTTACCGCTCCGCCCGATTGATTGTCGAACGTAACTTGTAGAGAGCTGTTTTTCGGTATTATAAACACTTCGGGCAAACGATAACCGTTTAACCCGCTTCCTATCAAGCCCGAATTAAAAGAAAGGTTTGAGAGTAGTTCTCCTGTTGAATTAGCAACAGAAATAAAAACGCCGCTTGTTCCGCTTGTTCTTATATCCGTTATCTGGAAGTCCGATTCATTCGATATATTTATCGTTTGAATGGATTGAGAGCCGCTCCCGATCGAAGCGGCTTTTGCAATATTGATAAAAAATTTTTTCATCTTACATAACCTCTCTAATTAATTCACCCTTAAACATAAATATATTTGCGGTCGGTGCTTTTGTCCTGGCTCCAGCGTTAAAATATATTTGCACATTTGCATTCGACGGGAAAATAATTTGTTGATCGAGTATGTACTTTGAATGTTTGAAAGAAGTAGTGTAATTACTTGGGACCTCATAGAAAACATAACTATACAGATTAATGTCGGAAGTCTTTAATACTTCAACATTATTTACAAGTATTTTTAATTCATTTGAATAAGAAAGAATTTCGCCTTCGGCTGTGGCAATTTCCGCAGCGGTTAATGCGGCTGAGGAGCAGGCGATCTCTATTGCATTTAAAACAAAACTTTCCCTGTTGCTTAAGGGCAAAAGTTTTGAATATAGATTCTCATTGCTTTCACTGTTCAAAATGCTGTTTGAACCTGTCGCGATAGTTTTTTGATGGTACAGGGTAAAGTCATTTTTTTCTAAAACATTTGCCGCTTTCCCTTTTTCGTTATACTCAAACGCGGAAAGTTTTGAATATTTTTTCCCCCGCAAATGAATGATATAAGTTCCTGCAGTAGAAAAATAAAGTTGAATCTTAAAATTATCTGCTCCATTTACAATTATAGGGTTGATAAACCGTTTGAAATCCAAAACATAAGATTTAAACGATCCGCTTGCCGCGGAATAACTTAAGGATTTTGGGCAAATTTCCCAAAGAGGAATTTTTAAGAGTACCTTATCATTTTTCGTAATTAAAAGATGATCAGATGAATTATAGGCTGCAAGGTTTATACTGCTTTGCAACGCTAAAGAGTTAATTTCGATTATTTGATCGCTCGAGTTTGGAAAACTCATATTTTGAGTTGAACTAATCCCGCCGGAAAAGAAACTATGATAACCTGCGCCGCCATAAGTCTTATAAGAAAAAGCACTAAAAGGAGTTGTCCTAACATTTGCGCCGGGAGTCCCCATTCCAAAATTTTGAAGTGATTTCATTTTGTTTTTCTCCTTTCTTATTTATAAAATTCTGAATAATTACGAGAAACTTCCGGCACGTCTAAGTATGCACCGAGTGAGTTGTTATCTTCATCGATTATATAATCGTAATCTGCAAGTCCTGACAAACTTTCACCAAGTACCATTTTAGAAATGAAAGGATTAATTACATTTGTCACCAACAAACCAAGAGCAATGTTTTGAATATTTGCGTTCTTCATTGCTATGCCTGCCAACAAACCTAAGCCGCCGCCAACAATAGGCTGTAACAAAGGATTATTTACATCAATTTTTAGAACCTTGTTCATCAACGGAGTTGCATTACTAACAATAACGTTTGTAATTACTGTGTCCATCAATAACTTTTTGTTAAGAGCTAAACCGAGAGCCATTTGTACACCTTTATTTTTATTTGAAATAATTTTTATGAAATTCAATATGCTGTGTTATCATTGTTTTAAGTTCTCCTACTTCCCTATTTATTTTTGAGTAGAGAATTAATCCACTAATAACAATTGCACCTGCATTAATTAAAATTGTTAATAAACCTTGTCCCATCATCATTTATAAATCCGTTATCCGTCTTCTAATTCCCCAGAGTGCGCCGGCAACGGAAACGCCTGCAATGGAATTAAGCAAGTTTTGTAATAGTTCCATAATTTTAGTTGTTATCGTCTCATCAAGAAACAAACTTAAAACGGTTTTAATCACTACACTAAACACCAACACCAAAACACTTTTGAACGTTAAACTTGTTTTCATTTTCCACTTTCCTTCTTTTACTTGTTGATTAAAAAACTCTTCTATACTTTGCACGGGCAATGGTTCCACAGGCAAAATCTTTACATCTTCAAACGTTTCCTTTTTGTTCACTGGAGAAAACGTTCCGAAATTTTTAACAGGAACTAAACATCCGTTAATCATTTCAACCTTTCAAAACATATAATGCAAGTAATAAACCTGCACCGATTAAAAGATAATTCCCGCCAAAATCAATCGCACTAAATAAATCAGCTTTTGTTTCGTTAAAAGCTGTATCTATTATCCTACCTGGCAAAGTTTTTGCTAAATCCGCTTTAGTTTTATCAACGATTATTTTTCTTTGCTCCGTTTCCATAGTTGTAATAAGTCTTTTTATTAAGTCTTGGAACTGATAAGGATTTGTTTCACTGTGCAAAGTTTTTAAAAGGTTATCCCGGTAAAGAAACGCTTTACCGAAATTATATTTCAATGCTTTGAATAAACTCAATAAATAATTATAGCTCTTGGGATAACTCTTTATCCAAAGATCAATTTCTTTTTCTTGCCATTCCGGGACCTTATAATTGTAAAAAGTCATTTTATTTTTTCAAGATTAAAAATAAACCAAGTCCGCCGGCTATTAACCAGATCGGATTTATATTCATAAAGAGAGACGTCCCGGGATCGTTTGTTATTCCCGCACTATATGTGGCTTTCTTACCTGCATCTTTTGAATAGTTCAGGTTTAAACCGTCTCTCTTTATACTTATGTCAACATCACTGTTTTTTAAAATGCCGGTAGCAAGTGCGCCAGCAACGCCTGCAACGCTTGCCAAGTTCGGATTATTTTTTATGGTTGTTTTAACGCTGTTAACAGTGTTTACCACTGCTGCCGCTAAGGGATTGTTTGCAAGATCGGGAAGTGTTGGAGTAAAGGCAAACGGATTAAAACCTTGAAAAATTGGAATACCAGGAATTTGACTTGCCGCCGCCGGTAAAGTTGCTGCTATTGCCTGCCCTATGTTTTGATTGGGATTTTTAATAAGAGAACTTACCGCGCCTGCACCTGCAACACCTAAACCGGCGAGGAGTGTCCCCCCGGATAAGACCGTCCCGGCAACAACAGCTCCAACAGCTGCGACAGGTTTTACAACATCCTTCCAAAGATTTTTCCATGTAAATTTCCACGACAAACCTTTTAATGCATCAGGATAATTTTTTTCCGTTAATTCTTCGCATTCGTCCCAAAGTTTTACAATAGCGTTTAGTTTTGCCTTTGCCGTGTTTCCGTTTGAACTTCGATAGATGAGACCAAAATTTCTAACGTAATTTTTAGCAACGTTTAAAGCTCTTACTCTTTCTACCTCGTTATCAATTTTTAAAGTGCCTTTTAAAAGAGCCGCTAAAACTTCATCCAGAAAACCAAACTCTTTTTTAAAATCATTTAATAAAACTTCAAAACTTTTTACTACACCGGGAAAAGTTTTTCCGCTTAATATTTTTACTTGTCCGGGTAAACCTGTATTAATGTATCCTGTAGAATCAATACTTAAATTAGACAAATTATTTTCAAGGGTTGCAATTCGAAAGCTCATTATATACTCACTATTTTTTTATTGATAAATCTTTTGGGTACAGTGTTAAAAACGCTGTTTGTTCCATCAATTATTACACCATTGCACAAAACGCAAATATGAGAAAAATTATTTTTCGTTTTTCCCAACAGCAAATATTTTGCATCCTGATTTAAAATTGATAAAACCGTTTTGATGAATAAAGAGAAGTCATCACAGTCCCCAAGTTTTTCTTTTAAAATTCTGTATGGAGCTATTAACAATTCATCCGGGACATCTGCACGGTAAGTAAAATTATTTCTCACAAAAGAATGAATTCTCTTAAACAAACTTTCACCGGAATAATATCCGAAAGTTCTTTTAACCCAAAAAACGAACGAACTATTTTCTTTACTCTTTAATTCTAATTGTTTCATAATTATCAAAGTGTTTTTTATTGCTGTTTGTTCCGGTACATTATAAATATTACTGTAAATCATTTTTCTCATTTTTCTCATTTTTCTTGGGAGCAAGTTAAACTGTCAAACAAATAAAAGATAGTTCGTTTTAGTTCGATTTTTCACGGCAAAAAAAACCGGAAGCTATAACTTCCGGCTTTGCTTTGATCGAGGGAGGGAGAGAAAGAAAAATTATTTTATTGTATCGATATATTTTAAATATTGTTCTTTGTTTTCTGTTATCGTGAACCAATTACCACTATGAACGCTATACCTTTTAAGCATCTTACATCTTTTGCAATACTTCAAAGTGAATCCAATATTATTTGGTTCACTAACTATAAACCATTTATGTTTTATTTTGCACCAGTCCATTTATTTATCCCTTTATGAAATCGTTTTTTCTGTTTCAAGTTCAGAAAATTTAATTTTAAACACTTCGCATCCTTCGCCGCTTGACACTTTACTAAGTGAATATTTTAATCGTTTAAATTGTTCATCTTTCAATTCACTTCTCATTTTTGTAAAGTAGCTTAACAATATGTCGGAGGATAAAGAAAAAATTAAATTTAAAATAGCTTGTTTACTTATTTCAGACACTTGAGAAATTTCATTACATTTTTTTTCATTCACTTCGCTTAAATTGTAACTCATATTTTCACCTTGTTCTCTTGAAAATAAATTTGTAACAGCAGGAATAAAACTATAAAGTTAAAATATCCAACTTTATCACCGCAAAAATGAGCAATGATTGAAATCGCAACACAACAAAAAAAAATTATTATATCCTTCATGCCTTTACCTCACTAAATAAATTTTGCTGTTGTTTTTTTAGTTCGTTTGCTCTTTCTTCCAGGTTTCTTTTCTTCACGTTAAACAAAATATTTTCCATTCCGCACAAAGCTGTTTTTACTTCGCTGTTCGGAAAAGAAGTTTTTCCAATTTCAATTAATTCAGCAAATGCATTGAATTCGTTTTTTCTAATTGTCATTTCTAACTCCATTATTTTTTTCCGCCTTCGTCAAGCCGGAGCTTCGTTATAAATTTTTTAACTTTTGGTTTTAACAACTAATTACTTCCCCATTTTTCAATCTTTCTAATCTATCTTTTTGTCCTACTTCATTTAAAAATATTTCTTCATCTTCAAAATGATAACCGTCTTTACCTGTTGAACGTTTTTTAAGTAACCGATAATAACTACATTGCCTTACTAATAATAAAATTTTCCCTCCGGAATTTTTTTCAAATATATAGCCGTGTGTTTGCATTTTAATCGCTCCCTATTTCTTCTTTTTTGTATTTAAAATCTGAATTACATTTTTTGCAAATAAACTTTTCAAAGTGCGAAGCTGTTTTAATAACTTTAACATTTTGAATTGAATTACACACCGGGCAAAACTCCGAAACATTACTAAGGATTTTATTTAGCAATGCTTCATTACTTTTTTTAATACTTCCTTTGCTCATATGTTACCTTTAATTTATTTAAATAGTTTTGAATGTTCGCGGGCTTAGATCGGTAGTTAAGAGAATAAATTAAAACAAAAGTTCCGTACACTTGGGCAAAAACTCTATAACCCTCCAAATTTGTTTCCTTCAATTTTATGTATTCAACAGGTTCCAACAAATAAAAATAATTTGAATCAATTTTTGTGTTTTGATTTGGAACTGTGGAATTTTTTGGAGTGCCAACATATTTAAAAGATTTTTCTCTTTTCTCATAAATAAATTCTCCGTTTGAATTGAAACAAGTTTTTAAATATGCAACAGCGTTTTTAACTTTCTTCCGGCTGTCCGTGTAAATCAATGCTTTGATGAAAGAACTTTCATCTTTTGGCTGCGCAATGTTTACAAGATTAATCGGTCGTTCATTTGAAAAATAATGTGAGTGTTTTAAATATTGGTTTATTGCTTCGCCAGGTTGAAAAGATAATCCTTGCGAAAGTATTTCTAAATCTTCATGTTTGAATGAGATTTGAATTTTATCCGGCAAATATATTCCCGATTTTTTTTCGATGCCTTGCCTAATAAAAACGATAGTTAAATATTTTTGCCTTATGTATTCTGCTTGTTCCTCTTTCCCCTTTGCAAAATATCGAAGTAATTTATTTACATGGTTTTTACTGTATGAAAGTTTTTCCGCTATATCATTTTTTGTAATATAGCGCACCCTTTGAGAATAAAGATAATCCAAGAAAACCAATAACAATTTATAGTTTGGTTGAATCTTTGGATCGTTGATAAGATTGTCAGAATGGTAAAGCAGCATAAGACACCTCCATTTTATGATTTAGAGAATAAAAATAGATTTGTCTTATTATCGGAAAGTTTTAGGTTTGATTTTAGGCTGTTTTGTGTGTTTGTCTTAGACTGTATCTTATGTAAACTATATTGTCTAATTATTTATATGTATTGTTTGGGAATTTGGCAGAATGCTTACTCCGATCTCCTTTTCTCCCTCTTCCAATTCAATAACTTCGCCATCTACGTGAAGGAAA
>Ga0210039_1001828_pt1 | contig 18847 bp, 17 predicted proteins | sample CryGeyCG2114_250_3_FD_185460 | JGI IMG/M metagenome (GOLD analysis project Ga0210039, IMG submission 185460) | Groundwater microbial communities from aquifer - Crystal Geyser CG17_big_fil_post_rev_8/21/14_2.50 (SPAdes) (version 2) | ecosystem: Environmental > Aquatic > Deep subsurface >...
CGCATCGTGCGGGCAGAGATCGAGGCCGGGCGGCTGGAATGGGAGGAATACTCCCATTTCGGCATGATCTCGCGCCTGCAGGCCGGCGCGGCCGGACTGCCCTTCATGCCGATGAACCAGACCGGCGCGGCCGACCTGGAACGCGCCAACCCGCTCATCCGGCGCGTCACGGACCCGTACTCCGGCAAAGAGGTGATTGTCGTCCCGGCGCTCAAGCCAGACGCAGCCATCATCCACGTGCAGCGCGCCGACAGGGACGGCAACGCCCACCTGTGGGGCATCATCGGCGAGCAAAAGGAGGCCGCTTTTGCCGCCGAACGCGTCATCCTCACCGCCGAAGAGATCGTGGACGAAAGCATTATCCGCTCAGACCCCAACCGCACCTTGATCCCCAGCTTCATCGTGGACGCGGTGTGCCACGTGCCGTATTGCGCCCATCCATCCTATACACAGGGCTACTACGACCGCGACAACGAGTTCTACCTGAAATGGGACAAGACCAGCGAGACGATGGAAGCGGTCAGGTCTTATCTCGACGAATGGGTTTACGGCGTTAAAGACCGCGCCGAATACTGGCAGAAACTTGGGCCGGAGACGCATAAACGCTTGAAGGTCAAGGCGCGGTATAGCGAGAAGATCAATTACGGAAGTTATTAATAGACAGGGAGACAAGTAAACAGGTAGACAGGTATCAATGAACATACCTTACTTTACCCTCGGCGAGTCCGGCCCACCGCTGCACTTCGCCCACGCCAACGGCTATCCGCCGGAGTGTTACCGCCCGCTGCTGACGGGACTTTCCGCACATTATGGTAGCTCACTGCGCTACCATTACCACGTTCTCGCCATGTACCAGCGTCCGCTTTGGCCGGACGCCCAGCCTGGTTCGATCAACGATTGGCATCCCCTCAGCGACGATCTGTTCCGTTTTCTCGACGAACGAAATACCGGACCGGTCATCGGCGTTGGTCACTCGCTGGGCGGAATCGTCACACTGCGCGCCGCGCTGCGCCAGCCGGAACGCTTCCAAGCCCTGATCCTGATTGACCCGGTGCTCTTTCCGCCAACCATGATCACCGCCATGCGCCTGATGCGTGCGCTCGGCCTCTCGTACCGGCTGCATCCGCTCGTACGCGGCGCGTTGAACCGGCGCAGGGTGTTTTCGGACCGCGAGGTGATCTTCAAAGGATACCGGCGCAAGCCCATCTTCCGTTACCTGGACGATGCCGGTCTGAAGGCTTACGTCGAAGGGTTGACGCGCCCCCGCCCGGATGGTCAGTATGAGCTTGTCTACGGTCCGGAATGGGAGGCGCGCATCTACGTCACCGGCGTCTGGCGCGACGTGGGCCTGTGGCGCGGCCTGCCCAAACTGCAAGTCCCGTTGCTCATCCTGCGCGGCGCAGAGACGGATACCTTCTGGGAATCCACTGCTCGCCGGGTGAAGCGAAAATTGCCTTCGGCGCAGATCATCACCCTGCCGCAAGCCACCCACCTCGTCCCGCTGGAGCGCCCGCTCGAAGTCTCCGCCCTCATCCACGAGTTCCTCTCAACCCTCCCCCACCCGCGCCCCTGATCCCTATCACGCCTCACGCACCACGAATCAGGAATCACGCATCACGTATCACGTATCACGTATCACTCATCACTCCTCACTCATCACTTTTCCCTTCCCCGGAGTCCCCATGTCCCCTCTCCCCTACTCCTCTGCCGAACTGATGATCATCAACGCCGCCCGCCTGCTGCGGGATGGCGATGTCGTTTTCGTCGGCGTCGGACAGCCCAACCTGACCTGCAACCTGGCCAAGCGGACGCACGCCCCCAACCTGGTCATGATCTACGAAGCGGGTGTCATCGGGGCGGAACCGGCGCGCCTGCCGCTCTCCATCGGCGACCCGACGCTGGTCAGCGGGGCGCTTTCGGTGGTCAGCATGTACGATATCTTCTCCCTGTACCTCCAGCGCGGCAACGTGGACGTGGGCTTCCTGGGCGGCGCGCAGATTGACCGCTTCGGCAACATCAACGCCACCATCATCGGCAGTGACTACGTACACCCCAAAGTGCGCTTGCCCGGCTCCGGCGGCTCGCAGGAGATCTCCGCCTGGGCCAATCGCTGCTACATCATGACCCCGCACCAGAAACGGCGTTTCCCCGAAAAAGTGGATTTCATGACCTCGGCCGGTTTCCTCTCCGGGCGCGCCGAGCGCGAAAAAGCCGGACTGCGCGGCGGCGGCCCGACCGCCGTTGTTACCGATCTCGGCATCCTCGAACCCGATGAGGCCGGCGAGCTGATCCTGACCGCCCTGCATCCCGGCAAGACTGCACAGGAGGCCATAGACAACACCGGCTGGCCGCTGAAAGTGGCGGATAAATTACGAACCACCGAGCCGGTGACGGAAAAGGAGCTTAAGATTTTGCACGAGGAGTTGGATCCGACGGGGATATACCTGAAAGGTGGCGGCTAGCAGATAGCCGATGGCTGATGGCTGATGGCTGATAGCTGATAGTCTCGCTCCACGCCCCACCCTCCACGCTCCACTCTCCTCCCCCTATGCGCCCCCTCTTCCTCTCCCCCACCGAGCCCCGCCTGCGCGCCGGCTGGCGGCTGCTCATCCAGAGCCTGCTTTTGCTCGTATTGACCCTCTGCATCGGCATTCCCGTCATCCTGGTGCCGATGGCGCTCGAAACGCCGCCGCACAGCCTGCTGCCGCTAGAAATGGCCATTCCCGAACTGCTTACATCGCTGGCAGTGGAATTCCTAGCGATTACAGTCTCGATACTCGTGGCGCGGCGCTTTCTGGACAAGCGTTCATTCACCAGTCTGGGGTTGAAACTCAACCTGCAAGCACTCTACGACCTGTTGGCTGGCATCGTGATTACCGGCTTGATGATGGGATTGATTTACCTCATCATGTGGTCATTGGGCTGGATCCAATTCGAGGGCTTTGCCTGGCAAAAAGCAGAGCCGATGGCGATAACCGAATTTACTTTGCTCACGCTTATCGCCTTTGTATTGACCGGCTGGAACGAGGAACTGCTCAGCCGCGGCTACCATTTGCAAAACCTGGCCGACGGTCTCGATCTGACCTGGGGCGTGATCCTTTCCTCAGCCGTCTTTGGCGTACTGCACCTGGCCAATCCAAACGCCACCTGGGTTTCAGCAGTGGGTATCTTCCTGGCTGGGCTTTTCCTGGCCTTCGCCTACCTGCGCACGAAACAATTATGGCTCTCCATCGGCCTGCACATCGGCTGGAACTTTTTCGAGGGCGTGGTGTTTGGCTTTCCAGTGAGTGGTATGGACTTCTACCGCCTCGTCCGGCAGACGGTCAGCGGCCCGGAGCTGTGGACGGGCGGCGCGTTCGGCCCGGAGGCAGGATTGGTGGTGCTGCCGGCGCTGTTGGTCGGCGCGGTGCTGGTGTATGTGTATTCAGTGGTTAGTCGGAAGTCGAGAGCCGACAGTCGAGAGTCGGGAGTCGTTAGAAAAAAGAATAAGCAAGGAGGAAACCATGGAGGAAAAACAGAAGATACGAAGTTTTCATGACTTGATCGTGTGGCAACGGGCAGTTGACTTCACGGTTAAAATCTATACTGTCACAAAGAATTTCCCACGCGAAGAGATGTACGGTCTGACCTCACAAATCCGGCGTGCATCGGTCTCGATCCCGTCCAACATTGCTGAGGGACAAGCGCGCAACACGAAACCCGCTTTTGCCAACCACCTCGATATTGCCCTCGGATCGGCTGCTGAATTGGAGACGCAACTGACCATTGCGCTGAAGATCGGGTACTTGCAACAATCTGAGTACGAAAATCTCACCACAAACTTGGTTGAAATCACTCGTATGCTCTACGGTCTGCTCAACAAAGTTCGCCCCAAACCGTAACGACTCGCGACTCACGACTCGCGACTCACAACTCACAACTCACAACTAACGACTCCCCACTCCCCACTAATGAACATCCTCCTCTTCGATCTCGGCTCTACCCTCATCTACGCCAAAGAACCCTGGCCTCCGGTCCTGGCTCGCGCTGACCGGGAACTGGTCAGGGCTTTACACCGGGCTGGCATCCCGATGGATGGCGCGGCTCTTCACGGCGATTTCGACACCTTCCTGGACGCCTATTATGCCCAACGGGATAAGGATAACCTCGAACCCACCACCTTCGTCGTTCTGCGTGACATGCTGGCCGAAAACGGCTTCGGCAGCGTTCCGGACCCGATCCTGCGCCGCGCCCTCGGCTCCATGTACGCTGTAACCGAGCGCAACTGGCGCGTGGAGGAAGACGCCCTCTCCACGCTGGCGAGCCTGAGAGAGGCGGGCTGCTGCCTGGGGATGATCTCCAATACCTCCGACGATAACAACGTCCAGGCGCTCGTTGACCAGTGCGGTTTCCGTCCGTTCTTCGATCTCATCCTCACCTCGGCCGGCTGCGGATACCGCAAGCCGCACGCGCGCATCTTCCAGATCGCCCTCGAGCACTTCGGAATCCAGCCTGGGCAAGCTGTCATGGTTGGCGACACGCCCGAGGCAGATATCGCCGGGGCAAACAGGCTGGGCATCTACAGCGTCTGGATCACGCGGCGAGCCGGCCCAGGGTCCGAGCCTTCGACCGGTACAGGGTCCGATCCTTCGGCCGCCCTTCGACAGGCTCAGGATATCAGCTCAGGACAAGTCCCCGCCATCCAGCCGAAGGCCGTCATCCAGGCATTGAGCGAACTACCTGCGCTGCTGGCAAGTCTGCGCCGAACCAGTCCATGATGGTAGCCGACTGCGCTACCATGATAGAATTGGCCCAAACTTATGCCCAACGCAGCCCCATCACCCCCTCCGCAAAAATCAATCTTCCCCTACCTGGCCCTGGGCATCGGCATCCTGGCGCTGAGTTTTTCGGCCATGTTCGTGCGCTGGGCGGACGCTCCCGGCCCCATCACCGGTTTCTACCGCATCTTCTTCGCCGCGCTCATCCTGACGCCATTTTTCGCCAGACGTTGCGCAAAGAAGTGCGCGGTCAATAGAACGAACGTTATCTTCCCCATCCTCGGCGGGCTATTCTCCGCCTTTGACCTGGCAACCTGGAACTCGTCGCTGAATTACACCACCGCCTCGAACGCCACCCTGCTGGGCAACACTGCGCCGCTTTGGGTGGCGTTGGCCGCATTGCTGATGTTCCACGAAAAGCTAAAAAAAGGCTTCTGGTTTGGCCTGGGATTGGCGCTGATTGGCGCGGCGTTGGTGATGGGCAACGACTTTTTCATACATCCCAAGATCGGCCTCGGCGACCTGCTGGCGACGGCAGCCGGCGTGTTCTACGCCGGGTACTACCTCGCCACGCAGCGCGGCCGCCAGCACCTCGATCCCATCACTTACATCTGGTTAGTGACTGTCAGCGCCAGCGTTGGCCTGCTTGTCATCAACCTGGCGCTTGGCAACCCGCTGACCGGATACTCCACGCAGACCTGGCTGGTTTTCCTCGCCACGGCGCTGGTCTCGCAGATCATCGGCTACGTGGCGGTTTCTTACGCATTGGGCCATTTGCCCGCCTCGGTCGTCGCGCCGACCATGATCGGCCAGCCGGTGATGACCACCATCCTCGCCATCCCTTTGCTGAACGAAATCCCGCAGCCCATCCAGTTGCTGGGAGGCATTGCAGTGCTGGCAGGTATCTACCTGGTGCACCAGTCGCATGGCCGGAACAACGGAGTCCAACGTCTCCCGACGTTGGAGCAGAACGAATAGAACAAAGGGGCTTGCATTCTTTGTCAAAATTTTATATACTAAAGTCACCCGATCAGATTTGAAATAAGGAGGAAGACATCATGTACCTTCAAGAAATTCTCGAAGTTGCCATCGGTCTGGTCTTCATATGGCTGGTGATAAGCCTGGCTGCCATGCAATTCCAGGAATGGATCGCCAACGGGTTCAAATGGCGCGCAAAAGGCATGGAAGGCGCTATCCGATCCATGCTTGGCGGCAACCAGGAAGGACAGGGATTGACCGACCTGCTCTATAAGCATCCGCTGATCGCTGGCTTGAGTTCCGGAACGCACAAAAAGCTTTCTTACATCCCGGCCAACAAATTCGCCCTGGCGCTGTTCGATATCGTCATGACAGCCGGAACAGAGGCCTGGCCGGTCAAGCACGCACTGGATGATGTAAAAACCCAAGTGGAAGCCATGTCCAATCCGGAGCAGAAAAAGCTGGCGACGGAAGATTTCGAGGCGCTGCTGGCAACCGCCAGGCAGATCGCCAGCACCCAGCTTGGCGATGCAGCCGTGGACAGCCTCAAGATGCAGGTCCAGAACTACGCAGAGAAATATCCCCAGCTCAAGCCTGCAATCGAGCTGGCGCTTCCCCAGATCGATTCTTACTACCAAGGGTTGGTCGAAGAACAGCGCAAGGCAGCCTCGGCCGGACAAGGTAAAGACCTGACGCTCCGCCAAATCCGGCTTGGTTTGTTAGCCATGGAGTCGGTTTATCCCAATGCGAAGAAAGCGCTGAACTCCTTGCTGACCGGCGCGGAAGAATACGTAAAGGAAGGCGAACAAGCGCTGGCGACGGGACGGAAGCAGGTCGAGACCTGGTTCGACGACTCGATGGATCGTCTCTCCGGCTGGTACAAACGGAAGGCGCAATTCATCGCTTTTGGAATCGGGTTCGTACTGGCCATTTTCTTGAACGTGGACTCCATCAACGTTGCCACCACGCTGTGGCGTGAACCGACCTTGCGCCAGGCCATCGTCGCCCAGGCGCAAGCCTATGTGACAGAAAATCCGCAAGGCCCGGCTGTCACGGCGATGCCGGCCGCAACGCCTGAAGCCGGTGCTGCACCGGATGCTTCGCAACCCACAGCCGAGACCACAACCCCGCAATCTCCAGGCAAAACTGTCGCCGAATTGCAGAAGGAGCTCCAGGCTCTAAACATTCCGTTTGGCTGGGAGCTTACCGCCTTCGACACAGGCGGCAAGCAGTGCACCTTCATCCCGACCAATGACGCCCAGGTATTCGGCTTCCCCGGCAAGAACGAACTGGGAGAACCGGTCTGTAAATATATCTCCAACTTTCCAAAAGACTGGTCGAGCGGGTTGAGCAAGTTCTTCGGTCTCCTGATGACCGGCGCGGCCGCCGCCCAAGGCGCGCCATTCTGGTTTGACATCCTAAAGAAGCTCATCAACGTGCGCAGTTCCGGGCCGAACCCTTCAGAAAAGCCTGCGGGATAAAGATTAAACTACCAAAAACAGGGCTGCCTTATCGCAGCCCTGTTTGGTTTAGGAAAGGCCTTATAATTGCGCAAATTCCATCGAAAGGACATAGGATTCAATGCCAAGTAAAGTATTCTACGGTTCGCCCAGACAGTCGCGGTTGGAGGCCAAAGAAACCCTCCCCGCCAAATTGGATTTGATCCTCGAGCAGCTCCACCTGCGCGAGCGCGTCAAGGACGAGCGCGTCGTCATCAAGATGCACACCTCCAACAACATCGGCTACGCAACCATCCATCCGATCTTCGTGCGCAAGGTGGTGCAGGCGATCAAGGATGGCGGGGGCAAGCCCTTCGTGGCCGATGTCTCCTGGGACGCGGCTGGAGCCGAACAGCGCGGTTACTCGACCGAGGTACTGGGCTGCCCCGTCTATCCGGCTGCAGGCCCAGACGAGAAATATTACTACGAGCATCCGCGCCCTTATAAGAGTATCCAATCTTGGAAGGTTGCCGGTTTCATCCAGGATGCCTCGTTCATGGTCAATTTCGCCCACGTGAAAGGACATCCCTCCTGCGGTTTCGGCGGCGCGCTCAAAAACCTCGCCCTCGGCTGTATGGCAGGCGAGACGCGCGGTCAGATGCACGATGCGATGCACTATGATCCATACTGGTTCGCGGAGAAATGCCCGGACGCCGAAACGCGCCGGAAGATCGCCGAATCCTGCCCGGCCGAAGCCATCGTCGAGGATAATAAGAATCCTGGACAGATGCACCTGCACATGGAACAATGCAACCAGTGCGGTCGCTGCCTGCAAGTTGCCCCGCCCGGAAGCCTGAACATTGACCCGGTCAATTTCCATACCTTCATGGAAGCCTGCGCTATTTCGGTCAGCGAAGTGATGTCCACGTTCGAAGCTGGCAAAGCCGTCCACCTCAACCTCGCCACGCTCATCACCCCTCTGTGCGATTGTTTTGGCTTCACCACCATGCCCATCCTGCCGGATGCCGGTATCTTCGGCTCAGATGACATCGTCGCCCTTGAACAGGCAACATTGGATATCATTGCCAAGACGAAACTAATCGAGGAGAACCTACCGCTGGTCTGGAGCATCCACTCCCGGGAAGGGCACCCCTTCCGCCAACTGCATGGCCCGTACAAAGACCCCTACAAGATGACCGAATACGCCGAGCAGTACGGCCTCGGCAGCCGCGAGTACGAGCTGGTGGATGTCTACCCGCTCGAACAGGCGGAGCGTGCCGCTCTGCCGTATACACCGGCATAGCAAAATAAAAAGTGTGTTTTAGTATAGAAACGGCAGGACAATCTTGCCCGTCACGAACAGAAACATCACCCCCAGCAGGCAAACCACGAACAAAAGCATCACCGATAGGAAAAAACGCTGTTGAGCGTTCATGCCCAATACCTGGTCCAAAGACGGCTTGGGCGGTTCCACTTCTTCCTGAACGGGAACGACTTCCTCTTCGAATTGTGACGAGGCAGCCTGGTCGCGCAGATTATCTAACATGGTAAACCTCGCTTTATGGTTTGTCCTTCAAAAGTATATCACACAACCGGACGCAGGTGGACCTCCCCAAAGCGCACGGAAAATATCTCCCCTTGCGGTGAACGCAGCTGCAGACTCCCGTCATGCTCCAGACCCTCGACCTGTCCCGCGCGGATCGGCTTGCCCTCCGCGCCAACACCAGCGGATGCTTCGCTCCAAACCTGGACCTGCTCGCCGCGGTAAGCCAGGCGCGCTTCCCAGGCCTGGACGAACTCTCCCGACCCCAGGCGCGGACGCCAGGCGATCAGCGCGGCAAGAATGTCGTGAAGCAGCGACAACCGGTCAACGCTCTGGGGCGTAGCATTCGTTGTCCCGGTAACTGTCTCCAGGCTGGTGGCCGGAAAATCCAGCGAGTCTGCTGCCGGGACGGCTTCCGCGCGCACGTTCAGCCCGATGCCCAGGATCACGCTCTCGGCCTGGCTTCCCAGCCAGACCGCCTCAGCCAGTATCCCACACAGCTTGCGCCCTTGCACAAGTACATCGTTGGGCCACTTGATCTCCGGCTTCGAACCATATTTTTCTTCGAGCGCAGAGACGACCGCCAGCGCGCCCAGTGCCGAGTAGAGCGGGATGACATCCCGCTCCACAGGCCGGGGACGGAGAACCAGGCTAAAAGCCAGGGCCGCGCCAGGCGGGGTGACCCACTTGCGACCGAGGCGGCCGCGGCCGGCTGTCTGCTCGTCGGCGATGACCAGCGCCAGGTCCGGCGCGCCCGCGGAGGCCCAGGCCAGGGCCACGTCATTGGTGGAGCCAGTCTGCTCATAATAGCGAACGCCACCCAGGGGCAGGTCCGAAAGGGTTCTACGAAGTTCGCGCTCGTTCATAAGAACACAGAGCGGTGAATCTTTTTGGTTGCAGCGGGAAGCCGCACTACGATTAAGAGCCTATCCGAATAACGGAATGCAGACTTCAGTCTGCCCTACATTGCGGACTAAAGTCCGCGTTCCGGAGGGTTTTCAGATAGGCATTAAGGCAGAACATACCAAGGATTGCGGAAGCCGTCATACAAGCGAACTTCGAAATGCAGGTGCGCACCGAACGAGTTGCCCGTATTACCAGCCAGGCCGATCAAATTACCTGCGTAGACACCCCGGCAGGTGTCGACATTGATCTGGCTCAAGTGGGCATACAATGTAACGTAACCATTGCCATGGTCTATCATGATCACGTTGCCGTAACCGCCGTTCCAGCCGCCCTGCGCCATCGTTACCACGCCGTTGTCGGCTGCATAAACCATGGCGCCTTCGCCGGCCGCGATGTCAATTCCCAAGTGGCCTTGCCCATTGACCTCCCAATAATCATTTCCTGATAAATAATGGTTATCCGCCGGCCATACGAATGCGCCACTGCCGACCGGCCCATCACCACAGGCGGTGCCGGAAACACTCGCCGTGCCAGACCGACCGCGCGCAATCGTCGGTATGATCCACTGGACGAACTCACGCTGTCCTCCCGGCACCATCACGTATGTGCCCGGTTTTATGTCGGGATTGGTCAGATCAATGTCATTGCCGGGCCAATCCAGGATGTCATCCGGTGTGGCTTTGTATTTCGCGGCGACGGCCTCGATCGTATCCCCTGCCTGCCACGTATAAAAAACGCCATCCACTGGAGGGATTTTCAATACCTGACCGACGCGGATGCTATCCGGGCTGTCTTGAAGGAGGTCGTAATTCGCCCACAGCAGCGTCTCCGGCTTGATGTTGAATTGCTTGGCAATGCCGAAGACCGAGTCGCCGCGCTTGACTTTGTATTCTTCCGAGTAATAACGCGCCTGCTCGGGGATACTGGTATTCAAGGAGACCAGGCGAGGTATGCCTTTGATCGTGGAGGCTGAAAGGCTGGTCAAAGATGGCATTTTGCCATCTTCTGCCGTTGGGGCTATCGTTGGGGAAAATTCCGCTGTGGTTGGGGACTCGAGGGGTTGTATCTTCCAAAATGTAAAACCAAGCAGCGAGAGTACGATCAGGCCGGTCACGACCCAACTGAAAATGCTGAACAGGCGCGCAGATTGCATGTTTGTACTCGAAAGGTTTACATCTCTTCGGTCAAATTTTCCAGAAATTCCTGATTGTTCCTCGTCTTGGACAGGCGTTGCAGGATAGCCTCTGTCGCCAGGGCGTTATCCATACCGGCGCCTTGCGGCGGCGTGGAGACCATCTGGATGTACATGCGACGCATTAGCCAAACGCGCTGGATGAGATCCGGGCCAAGCAGCAGCTCCTCGCGGCGGGTTGACGAGCGTTCGATATCTATAGCCGGGAAAATGCGCCGTTCTTGCAGCTTGCGCGAGAGCAAAAGCTCCATGTTGCCGGTGCCTTTGAACTCCTCGTACACCACGTCATCCAGGCGGGAGCCAGTATCCACTATACAGGTCGCGATGATGGTCAAAGAGCCGCCCTCTTCGATGTTGCGCGCCGCGCCGAAGAAATGCTTGGGCGGGTAGAGCGCCGAGGGATCCATACCGCCCGAAAGCGTGCGCCCAGATGGGCTAACCACCAGGTTATAGGCGCGCGCCAGGCGGGTAATGGAGTCCATCAGGATGACCACGTGGCGGCCAATCTCGACCAGACGCTTGGCGCGGTCAAGGGCGATCTCCGCCGTGCGGACATGGGAGGTGACCGGCTCGTCGAAGGTCGAGGCGATCACCTCGGCATCCACCGAGCGATCCATGTCGGTCACTTCCTCGGGCCGCTCGCCGATCAGGGCCACCATCAAATGTACATCCGGATATTGGGTAGAAATCGCATTGGCAATCTGTTTCAGGATGGTGGTTTTCCCGGCCTTGGGCGGTGAAACAATCAGCCCACGCTGGCCGCGCCCAATGGGAGCGATCAGGTTGATCAAGCGCGTGGCCAAGATGTCTCCCCTGGTTTCCAGGTCGAAGCGTATTTCCGGGAAGATCGGCGTCAGGTCTTCGAACCTCAATCGCCGGCGAGCCTCCTCAGGGTCCACGCCGTTAACCGTCTCCACCTTGAGCAGGCCATAGTGCCGTTCAGATTCGCGCGGCGGGCGGACGTGGCCGATCACCAGGTCGCCGGAGCGCATTTCGTAGCGCCGCAATTGCGCCTGCGAGACGTAGACATCATCCTCGCCGATCTGGTAGCGCTCCGAGCGCAGGAAGCCGATGCCCTCGCTCATGATCTCCAGGATGCCGCCGCGCACCTCGAGGCCTTCTTTCTCAGCCTCCAACTGGCGGATGTGCAGGATCAACGCTTCCTTCTTCAGGCGATTGGCGTTCGGCACGCCCATATCCTTGCCCAGCGCGCGAAGCTCAGCGAGCGGTTTACTTCCAAGTTCAAGTATGTTCATATTGGCTTTCTCGATGAAATTTGATTTGGGAACGAAGGAAATGCAAACGAAAACAAGCGCCCCCACAGATGGGCTTGTGATCAACTATTCCATTTTATAAGGTTGGGTATTTTCCACATGCAGTAAACTTGTCATCCCTACGAGGATGTTGCAAGCAGCTAAGTTGTGCGCATTATAGCACGAGAAAAGGGCGGATGCAAGCGGGTTTTGAAGCCAATTTTACCCTCAAGCCAGCGTCATCGCGCAGCCATCCGCGCGCGGATCGGAGCCTCCAGTCAAGACGCCGGTACGTGGATCGCGCAGGATGACCTGTCCGCGCCCGAACAACGCTCGCTCCCAGCCCGTCACTTCCCGGACCGGGTGGCCGCGTCCCGTTAAATCGGCCACGACCGCCGCCGGTACGCCCTCCTCCAACGCCACCGCGCCGCCAGCCGTCCCGTCTTCGATGCAGAAGCGCGGCAGTTCCAGCGCGGACTGTGGATCCAATCCCTGAGCCAGGGCGAGGAAGACTTGCAGGTGTCCCTGCGGCTGCATGAAGCCACCCATCACACCGAAAGCAGAGAATAGAGAATGGTGAGTAGAGGTCAGTGGATTACTACTCTCTACTCTCTGTTCTCTGGTAACTAACGCGGGAATGATCGTGTGATACGGCCTCTTCCCCGGCGCGAGGGCGTTCGGATGGGCGGGGTCGAGGCTGAAACCGTGACCGCGATTTTGCAGCGTGAAACCCCAGCCGGAAGGCACGATGCCCGTGCCAAAGCCCATGTAATTGCTGTTGATGAACGAGCAGGCATTGCCCCACTTATCCACCGCGCACAAGTAGACGGTATCCGAGCCAGCCACTGGCGCGCCGCGCGGCTGGTCGAGCGTGGCTTTCTTGGGATTGATGAGTTTGCGCCGTTCGGCGGCGTATTCTTTAGAGAGTAAAGCCGAACAGACTTCCGAAGTCTTCGAGACTTCGGAAGTCGCACGATGCCGCGGATCAGCCACGTACCAGCGCGTATCGGCGAAGGCCAGACGCAGGGCTTCGATCTCCAAATACAGCCGGTCAGCGGAGAGCGGGTCGGCAGGCAGGTCGAAGCCCGCCAGGATATTCAAGGCGATCAGCGCAGTCAATCCCTGCCCATTGGGCGGACATTCCCACAGCCGCAGGCCGCCATAGGTGGCGCTGATGGGTTCATCCCAGGTGGAGGTGTGCGCGGCCAGGTCGGCCACGGTCATGCAGCCGCCAGCCTTTTGTATCGTCGCAGCGATGGCCTCGGCGATTTCGCCCTCGTAAAAAGCCTTCTTGCCGCCCTCGGCTACTTTTTGGAAAGTGCGCGCCAGGCCAGGGTTGCGGAAGATCTCGCCCGCCTTCGGCCCGCGGCCAGCGATGGTCATCTCGCCGCCATTCAGGGCTGATCTCAACTGCCGCTCGGCGGCGCGCTGCCAGAAGTAAGCCGTGAGCGGCGCGACCGGGAAGCCATCTTCGGCCAGGCGGATGGCCGGAGCGAGAACTTCCGTCAGAGGCAGCGAACCATGCCGCTCGACCAGATCGCACCACCCGGCGCAGGCGCCCGGCACGGTGATGGTATAGGCGTGATAAGGCGGTAGGGGCGACTCATACCCTTCGGGTACGATGTGAGTCGCCCCTACGCCAAATCCATTTTTTCGCAGCAGTTCCAGGGTCAGGGAAGCCGGCGCACGCCCGGAGCCGTTGAGGGCCGTGATCACGCCGGTCTCCGCCTCATAAAACAGGGCAAACATATCCCCGCCGATGCCGGTGGAGGTCGGCTCGGTGACGTTGAGCGCCGCGGCAGTCGCCACAGCCGCATCGGCGGCGTTGCCGCCACTGGCGAGAATTTCCAAACCGGCAGCGGTCGCCAGCGACTGGGACGAGGCCACCATGCCGCCGCGTCCCATGACCGGGGAACGCCGGGAGAGGAAAACGGGGTCGGAATCCAGGGGGGCAATCATTTACTTCACCGGAGGAGTAGAACGCGCCGGGATCGTCGTCACCAGCACCTTGTCCACACGGTTGCCATCCATGTCCATCACTTCAAAGCGCAGGCCATTCCACTCGAACTGTTCGGCGGTCTTCGGAATACGCCTCAGGTGCATCATCACAAAACCGCCGAGCGTCTCGTATTCTTCCTCGTCGGGCAGGCGGCGTAAATTGAATATTTCTTTGAAATCATCGTTCGACAGCATCCCGTCCAACAACCAGGAACCATCCTGTCGCTGGGTAGCCTGCGATTCCCCCTCGAACTCACCAACGATTTCTTCGAGGATGTCAGCCAGGGTCAGCAGACCCTGCACAATGCCGAATTCGTCCACCACCAAAACCATTTCGCGTTTGGCTTCTTTGAGTATTTCAAGGGCGCGCGAGCCGAAGGCAGTCTCCGGAACGTAAAGCGGTGGGCGGGCAATCTGCTTGAGTTGCCTGCCGTCTTTCAGGTCGGCCAGGAGCAAGTCTTTGGCCTTGACCACGCCCAGGATGTTGTCCAGGCTATCCTCGGCCACCGGGAAACGCGAAAACTCGCATTCCTTGACCTTGCGGCGGATTTCTTCCAGCGGGTCGTTGACATCCAGCCAGACGATTTCGTTGCGCGGGGTCATCAGCGAATTGACGCGCCGGTCGCTGAGCGAAAACACGCCCTCGACCATATCCTGCTCCGATTCCTCGAAAACGCCCGCCTGTGTGCCCTGTTCCAGCAAAATTTGCAGTTCCTCCTCCGTTACGGGTAGTTCTTTGGTTGGTTTGACGCGCAGCAGACGCAAGACAAGTTCGGTGGATTTGCCGAGCAGCCAGACAATCGGCTTGAAGAGCGCGGCAATGAAGATCATCAATCCGGCCACGCCGGAGGCGATTTTCTCCGCGTTTTGCAAGGCCAGCCGTTTGGGAACCAATTCGCCGAGCAGCATGGAAAAATAGGTGATGAGGATGACGACAATCGCGAGGCCGATAGAATGGGCGTATGGCGCAAACGCCGGGACTTTCGCCAGTTCAACCGCCAGCGCCTCGCCAATCGTCGCGCCGCCGACCGCGCCGGCCAGCACGCCGACCAGTGTGATCCCGACTTGTACGGTGGGTAGGAAGCGATTTGGATTTTCGGCCAGGTTGAGAGCGGCGCGGGCTTTGGCGTCTCCTTCGTTGATTCTGTGCTGTAAGCGAGCTTTACGCGAGGCAAATACCGCCGCCTCTGACATGGCAAACAGGCCGTTTAAAAGTATCAACAGAAAAATAACCAGAATTTCAATCCCTATGCCTTGCATCTTCTTTCGTCCTTCCTGAAAACCATGAGGCGGCTAATCTTTGCTTGCATGTTCGTGCCAGTGGTGAATATCGGGCAGATGATGGTGCGCATGTTCAAACTGTCTGTGGGTGTGGGGATGTGAATGGAATTGTTCGACGAAGACACGGGCGGGGTGTTCATGTAAATGATGCCCGTCGTCGTGGCAGTGACGGTGTTCATGGTCAATCTCGCAATGAACGTGCGCGTGCGTATGTTCCTCGTTCAATAATATCATAGTGCCGATAACCATCAGAGGCAGGGCGACGATAAAAATGATACCGGGGGCTTCCCGAAACAGCAGCAGCGATAACCCAATGCCGGAAAGCGGCGCGGTACTGAATAAAGTGCTGGTGCGCGCCGCGCCGAGATTCCGCATGGCATGGACAAACAGGACGATACTCAATCCGTAACTCAGGCTTCCCAGCAGCATGGCTTTGACGGCGTTGCCAAAGCCTGGGATGCTCTCACCGGCGAGGCGCGCCAGCATAAAGGAAACAAGCCCTGCGCCCAATCCTTTGACGATGACAATCGCCAGGGGATCTTTGGAAGATATATTCCGGGTGAAATTATTATCCAACCCCCACAGCAAACAGGCGGCCATGATGCCCAGGGCGCCGAGGGAAAGTCCCCATTCGCCTTTCAAATTCACGGATAACAAAATACTGGCAGTCGTGACCAGCGCAATGGCCCACCCAATTTGGCGGTTTATCGCTTCTTTGAATATCAGCACGGCGATGAGTGTGGTTGCCACGCCCTCGAAATTAAGCAATAAGGAAGCGGTCGCGGCGGGGGTGTGGCGGAGGCTGATAAGCAGGGTAATTGGCGCGGCCACGCCTCCGGCCAGGATGGCTCCAGCCAGCCACTTAATATCGGCTTTTCTGATTAGCGCTTCTGCGTTTGCGGTTTTACTGTTGAGCGATTGAATGATTTTTATCAGCAGCAGGCTTGTGCCGCTTCCCAGATATAAAAAGGATGCCAGCGTAACCGGCGCAATTTCGCCCAGCAGCATTTTTGCGAGTGGCGCGCTTGCGCCGAATAGCAGAGCAGCCAGCAGGGTCTGTAACATTGGGGAGAGGTTGGATTTTGTCATTGTCATTATCGGTGTGTTTCGATATATCCAATTAGTTTCTCAATCACATTGGCAGTTGGAAGCCCCATTTCCCGCATCCGGCGCAATTCACCTGAGCGATGCAGCGCCTCGCCCAGCCGCACGCCCTCCGGCGCCACGCTCCGCCAGACGGCATGGAGACTCTGAGCGCATCTGGCGTCTCCGAACAAATTCATCTCCACGTGCATGCTCATAATGAGAATCTCCAGCGTTGGATCAGGCGGGTCAAAGACCTTGATCAGCTTGCGACTGAGATACGGCGTAGTGCCGAGCAGATTCACGCTCCCGGCGAAAGGATCGCGACAGGCATAGTGTAAAGTCCGCAAACCGGACATGTAAAACATCCCCATGCACATCGGGCAGGGTTCGGTGGTGGTGTACAGGATGCAGGTATGCGGGTCAATAGGGTGATAATCCAGCGTCACCAGCGCGTTGGCCTCGGCATGGGCCAACGGATTCCCATAGATGTGACCATCCGCCCCGCGTTTATCGTGGATGCGGTTGCGCCCGCGCGCAATAATGACGCCATCCGCGCCGGTCACGACCGCGCCGATAGGAATACTGTCGTCGCAATAAGCTTCCCACGCCAGTTCGAGACAGGCTTGCCAAGGGGGTGATAGAGTCTCCCACATTTAGGGTCTAACTGGCGGAGAGGGTGGGATTCGAACCCACGGTGGACACAAGGCCCACAACGGTTTTCGAGACCGTCCCATTCAACCACTCTGGCACCTCTCCAATTCCGTGTCAAGTGTTCCAATGTCAGGTGTCACGTGACACCGAAGCACTTGACACCGGAACACTTTGCCCGGCGGAGCGTATTATATCCTAAATCTCCACGCTCTCGTGCCAATCCGGATAGACGGTTTGCGTAAGCCCGCGCGCGCTCAAACATTCCATCAGGGGAGCAGCCGCTCGTTCCTCGCCGTGTACCAGGAAAACCTGCCTGGCCTGATCCTTGACCGACATGGCGTAATCTATCAGAAGAGTCTGGCCAGCATGTGCGGAGAGTCCACCAATGGTTGCCACTTCGGCCTTACGGTGATAGGTTTCGCCAAAGATGCGGATCTGCTTCTCGCGCTCCGCCAGCCGCCGCCCGAGTGTATAAGGCGCCTGCCAGGAAACGATCAAGATCACGTTGCGCGGGTCTTCGATGTTGTTGCGCAAGTGATGCAAGATGCGTCCTGTTTCGGCCATGCCGGAGGCGGAGATGATGATCAGCGGCCCCTTGCGCTCGTTGATCGCTTTGGACTCTTCCACGGAGTGAGTGTAAGTGAGTTGATCGAATTCCAGCGCCGGGTGCTTGTGCGTGCGAATGAATTCGTGGGTTTCTTTGTCGAAACACTCCGGGTGCTGCTCGAAAACTTCTGTGGCATGGACGGCCAGGGGACTGTCCACATAGACTGGCACAGGCGGAATGCTGCCCTCGGCGATCATCTCGTTCAGGAAATAAACCAATTCCTGGGTGCGTCCCACGGCAAAGGACGGGATGATGACCTTGCCGCCGCGCGCCACCGTGCGCTTGATCACATCCCGAAGTTCATCGTAGGCAGCCCGGATATCTTCGTGCGGTTTGTCGCCGTAGGTACATTCCATCATCAAGTAGTCTACTTTGCCATGGGGAAGGACAGGATCGCGCAGCAAAGGCAGGTCATAGCGGCCAATATCTCCAGAGAACCAGAGATTCACTTTCCGGCCTCTTTCCTCGACTTCCAGCGAGACGCCCGCCGATCCGAGGATATGACCCGCCTCCACCAGTCGGACGATCACGCCGGGTACCGGCTCGAAGGGTTCTTCGTAGGATACGGGTCGAAAATGTTGCGTCACCTCGGCTGCGTCCTGCATCGTATAGAGCGGCTCGGCAGGCAGCTCGCCGCGCCGGGCGCGCTTCTTGTTTATGAATTCGACATCCGCTTCCTGGATGTGGCCCGAGTCGCGCAGCATGATATCGGCCAGGTGAACGGTGGCCGGCGTGGCGTAGATCGGGTTGCTGAAACCCTGTTTGACCAGGTTGGGTAGGTTGCCGCTGTGGTCAATGTGGGCATGGGACAGGATGACAGCGTCCACGCGGCGCGGCTCGAAGGAGAAGTTCTGGTTGCGCTCGTAGAAATCCCGCCGGTGGCCCTGGAACAGGCCGCATTCCAGCAGCAGCCGGGAACCGTTGATTTCGAGCAAATGTTGAGAACCGGTCACGGTGCGCGCCGCGCCGTTGAAATGGATGCGCATGGGGAACCTCACTTTTTCAGCAGTTCTAGAATCTTATCGCCGTACATTTCAAGCCGCCAGGGAGAGTCGGGCATCAACGCTGACAATGCCGCTAAATTCTTTGGATTTTTCTCGGCGATGGCCTGCATGAACGCACGCGGCAGCACCACGTCCGATTCGACGCCCATCTT
>Ga0210039_1001833_pt1 | contig 18810 bp, 20 predicted proteins | sample CryGeyCG2114_250_3_FD_185460 | JGI IMG/M metagenome (GOLD analysis project Ga0210039, IMG submission 185460) | Groundwater microbial communities from aquifer - Crystal Geyser CG17_big_fil_post_rev_8/21/14_2.50 (SPAdes) (version 2) | ecosystem: Environmental > Aquatic > Deep subsurface >...
GAATACCGCTGATTTCACAATACTGACATACCGCGTTCGCACAAGCGCAAAGCCAAGACCTCACACTACAACATGGCCTCCAAAGACGGTGAGGGATATTTTGCTTTGGCAAGGATTACTGGATCCTCGATGCCGCAAGAAAATTGGAGAACGAATCGAGACAGCATATGCAACTGCGGCAAAGGGAACCCTGATACTGGTGGAATCGCCGTTGATGACATATGGATTCGTGGTTATATTCGACCGGGAGCCCTCCCGGAAAGGCATGCGCCGTCAACCGCGACCTTCAATATACGCGCAGAGCGTAATACCAATGTCTGTAGTTCGGATCGACGACCGGTATATGGCGCAACGTAATGTTCCAGACATACTGACTCTGGCAAGCAAAAACCTCGTCATTGTCGGCTGTGGCACCATCGGAGGTTACTTGGCGGAGATGCTTGTTAGGGCAGGTGCCGGAACTGCCGGTGGACGGCTGACGATTGTCGACTTCGATACCCTATATCCGCAGAACATCGGGCGACATCGACTCGGCTTTCCAAACTTGTTTTCGAATAAGGCAAGCGGCATGGCTGAAGAATTACAACGCCTAGCGCCTGGTGCCGATATTAGTGCTCGTCCTGTGGATGTGAAGGCCGCAAATCTCGGTACGGTTGATCTTCTTATTGACACCACAGGTGAGGAGTCGCTGGGACATTGGTTGTGTAAGCGTTACCTGCCAACCACACCGATGCTATCGGTGTGGATAGAAGGACCGGGGACTGCTGTTCGAGCCCTTCTTCGTACCAAGGAGACAGGTGCCTGCTATCGCTGTTTATGCGAAGCCAACCGTAAGGGACAGTTCTTGACCGTTGTTGGTGAATTGAGGACGTTGATGGCAGGCCAGGGATGCGAAGGTCTATATGTTCCGTTTCCAGCTTCCGTTTCTGTGCAAGCGGCGAGTCTCGGTGGAGAAATGGTGCTTGCCTGGGCTAACAATAGAGTCAGTCCATCGTTACGAACCAAGCTGATCGACACCAACTACCAACTTGCGACCCCTGACTGCGACCCGCCACGAGTAGAGGAATGCGTCGCATGTACTTCATGAACTCATGGGCGACGACAGATCGACGGATTCTCGTAAATTTCGCCGAGCCAGCGATTGGGATATTCGAGAGGCACATTCAGGCACGGCATTCTGACTATGAGGCCGGAGGTCTTTTGTTAGGGACTGTTCACGGTTCAAATATCATAGTGGTCGAGGCGACAGCACCGACGATCAGGGATAAACGTTTTCAATACTTATTCGAGCGGATGCCTTTTGGTCACAGTTCCATCGCGCGAGCACGCTGGAGAGGCAGCAGAGGTACGGTTCGCTACGTTGGTGAGTGGCACACGCACCCTCAAGATTATCCCCGTCCCTCGGGACTCGACCGAACCGAGTGGAATAAACTCTCACGCAAACGGGCAGATGGTCGCCCCATGCTCGCAGTTATCGTTGGCCGGAAGGATCTGTACGTTGAACTAGTATAGGAACCCATTAATTACGAAACATAATGCAGAGCCATTTTTGTGTCCGCATCCTGCCGGGTGAACTTCCACTCGATGCCACGTTGCTCCGTGTTCCGGCGCAACTGCCAGGCATTCACTTCGGTGATGAGTGTGGCCTGATTCGGCAAACGCCGATCAAGGCACTGGCGATCAAGAATGCCGATTTCGATTTCAGCCATATTGAGCCAACTGGCATGTTTCGGCGTGTAGTGAAAGACAACACGTCGCAGCAGCGCCTTTGCTTTCTTGACACCGAGCACTTCCTCGAAGCATTTGCGAAAATGGGTATTGAGATTGTCCATCACCAGATGGATGCGTCGCGCCGTGGCATAAACCTGCTTGAGCAGGTACTGTACGAAAGCCACAAAGTCGGCCTTGGCACGATGGTCGGTGACCATGACCATTCGCCGCCCTCCCTTTGGCTCGACCGCCACGAACAGGTTGCAAATACCAGCGCGGCCGTATTCGTAATCCTGCTTCGCGGGCGAGCCGGGCTGGGCTGGCAAAGGCGGGCGCGAATCCCTGAGCAGTTGCTTGCTCTTTTCGTCCAGACAGACGACGGGTTCCTTCGGATGGAACGGGCGTGCATAAAGATCGAGCAGGTCGTACATTCGCTGCCGGTATTCCTCGGTCAGAGCGCCAATGCACCACATCACCTTGCACCATGGCTTGAGGCAGTTTTTTTTAGCAGTCGGCGAATCGTCTCGCGACTGATCGAGCCAATATCCGCCTGTTCCTGTGCTGCCTGTTCTAATAACTCCAGTGTCCAGCGCTTGGCGCCTTCTGGTGGCTCCGAGCAGGCCAAGGCGGCAATCTGCGTCTCAACGTCGGTATCGTACTCTCTGGGCTTGCCTGAACGTGCAACATCGCATAGTGCATATTCGACACCACCCTCCAGATATGCACTTCGTGTCCGCCAGATGGCGGTTCGACCAACGCCGAGAACTTCCATGATCTGGGCTTCGGGTATCCCGTGATCAAGGGCGGACAAGATGTGCGCCCGATTGACTTCTCTGGCATGGCGCAACCCCTTTGCACGATATGATTCGATCAACTCGCGATCCTCGTCGGTAAGATGCAGTTCGGTCTGGCGCATGACAGGCTCCTCGTCATTGGGTGGGCATGCGACAGTATAAATCATGTTTCGTTATTTATGTGTTGTTATACTAGTCCCTCATGCCGGGATTGGTCCGGTGATGGTCGCAATAGAATGAAAATGCGTTTACTGTTCATTTCAGATGACGAAGAGCACGCCTCGGCATTGCTGCTATTGGGCTGTCTGGGCGGTTGATATATGTCCAGCCATCCCGGTTAGTCAGATCGCGAAACACTACAAGTTCTCGCGGACAACCATTTACAATGGCGTCTCCCGCAGTGCCATGTCGGTCACTGAACCTCGGCCGGACACGAGCGGGAAAAAATCACACAGGCAAGATGCCCCATGAATGCAGTAGAAATCGAAGAAGCCATATCGGATCTGGCCCTTCAGCCCTTCGACGCGGCGGAGTTCCCGTTCGCGTTTCTGGCCGCTTTCGGCAATAAGGACACGGCACTCAAGCGCCTGCGTACTGGCAACAACAATGCTTCGGATGTGCCTGGTGGCGTACTCCAGCGCAACAACGTCCATATCGCCGTGTGCGAATCTGGCACCGTGGGCGACACCCTCAATGCGTTGCGCACCAGCCCGGCCACCACAAAAGCCAAGGCCAAGTTCATCCTCGCCACCGACGGGCAAACTCTGGAGGCCGAAGACCTCTCCAGCGGCGAATCAATTGCTCCGGCCTACCCGGACTTTCCCAACCATTTCGGCTTCTTCCTGCCGCTGGCCGGCATCTCCACGATCAAGGAGATCAAGGACAACCCTGTCGACGTGCGTGCCACCGGGCGGCTGAACAAGCTATACGTCGAACTGCTGCGCGAGAACCCTGACTGGGCGAAGGACGAACGCCGCGCCGACATGAACCACTTCATGGCGCGGCTGGTGTTCTGTTTCTTTGCCGAAGACACCGACATCTTCAACGGCGATGGCCTGTTCACCCATACCATCGAGCAGATGAGCGAGCGCGACGCCACCAACACCCATGAGGTGTTGCAAGTCATCTTTCGCGCTATGAACATCAAGAGCGCCGAGCGCGCCAATGCCGAGCCTCGTTTGCCGAACTGGGCGAACGGCTTTCCTTATGTGAACGGCGGACTGTTCTCCGGTAGTACCGACGTGCCGCGCTTCACCCGCATGGCGCGCACCTACCTGATCCATGCAGGCAACCTGAACTGGCAACAGATCAACCCGGACATTTTCGGCAGCATGATCCAGGCCGTGGCCGACGACGAAGAACGCGGCGCATTGGGCATGCACTACACCAGCGTGCCCAACATCCTCAAAGTGTTGAACCCCTTATTCCTCGATGACCTGCGCGCCGCGTTGAATGAGGCGGGCGATAACAAAATCAAGCTGCTGAATTTGCGCCGCCGCATGGCGCGCATCCGCGTGTTCGACCCGGCCTGCGGCTCCGGCAACTTTCTGGTCATCGCCTACAAGCAGATGCGCGAAATCGAAGCGGAAATCAACCGCCGCCGGGGCGAGCTGCACCTGCGCAGCGAAATTCCGCTGACCAACTTCCGGGGCATCGAACTGCGCGACTTCCCGGCAGAGATAGCCCGTCTGGCGCTCATCATTGCCGAGTTTCAGTGCGACGTGCTGTATCGAGGGCAAAAGGATGCGCTGGCGGAGTTTCTGCCACTGGATGCGCAGAACTGGATTGTTTGCCACAACGCTTTGCAGTTGGATTGGCTGAGTGTGTGTCCACCCACGGGCACGGGCGTGAAGTTCACCGCAAATGATTTGTTTGGCACGCCGCTAGATCAGGCAGAGATCGAATTCGCGAACGAAGGAGGCGAGACGTATATCTGCGGGAATCCACCGTACCTCGGTTCAACTTGGCAAACCGATGAGCAGAAGGCCGACCTACAAACAATCTTCGCCAAGCGCGCCAAGAACTGGAAGTCACTGGACTATGTGGCGGGTTGGTTCATGAAGGCTGCCGACTACGGTACCCAGACTCAAGCCACGGCGGCGTTTGTATCCACCAATTCCATTTGCCAAGGCCAGCAAGTGCCAATTCTCTGGCCACTGATTTTTTCCAGCGGCCACCAGATTGCCTTTGCCCATACGTCATTCAAGTGGGCGAATCTTGCAAGTCACAACGCGGGCGTGACAGTTGCGATTATCGGCATTACAAGCAGCACTGGTAAGTCTCGCCGCCTTTTTTCCATTGGCAGTGACGGAATCCTTTCTGTAAAGAACGTTGAACACATCAACGCCTATTTGGTTCCAGCAATAGATGTGATCGTTGAAAAAAGAAATCACCCATCGTCAGGATTGGGTTTGATGGATTACGGTAATAAGCCCGTAGATGGCGGCCATTTGCTGTTAACCAATGATGATGTTGAAGCTCTTGGAATTACAGCGGATCAACAAAAAAAATTCATTCGTCGCATCTATGGCTCCGAAGAGTTCATTCACAACAAGCTACGGTATTGCCTGTGGATTGAAGATGCGCACCTGGATGAAGCCATGCAGATTCCAGTAATACAGCGGCGCATCGAGAACGTCAGGGCCATGCGCCTCAAAAGCCCGGACAAGAGCGCCAATGAAATGGCTGCTCGGGCGCATCAATTCCGCGAAATGAATTCTGGACAGCGGCACACGATTGTTGTTCCAATACACACGAGTGAAACAAGAGAGCTTTTGCCTGTTGGGGTGTTGCCTGCTGATGCTGTTGTGACAAATGCTGCCTTCGCACTCTACGATGCTCCGCTTTGGAACATGGCACTCATCGCCTCCCGCCTGCATCTGGTCTGGGTGGCTATAGTCTGCGGCAAGTTGGAAACACGCTATCGCTACTCCAACACCCTTGGCTGGAACACCTTCCCCATGCCCCTGCTCACCGAGCAAAACAAAGCCGACCTGACCACCTGCGCCGAGAACATCCTGCTGGCCCGCGAATCCCATTTCCCCGCCACTATCGCCGACCTGTACGACCCGGACACTATGCCGGACAACCTGCGCCACGCCCACGAGCGCAACGACGAAGTGCTGGAGCGTATCTACATCGGTCGCCGCTTCAAGAACGACACCGAGAGGCTGGAAAAACTGTTCGAGCTTTATACCAAGATGACGGCGGCAGCGTCCAAGGCTGCGCCAAAAGTGAAAAGAGAGAAAGCCAAATGAGTGAGCAACGCACGCTGGCCTTGATCGACGAATTGCGTCAGCTTCCGGCGGAAATCTCGTGGGTGGAGTTCAAGGAAAACAATACCGATGCGCTGCTGATTGGCAAACTGATCTCGGCACTCTCCAATGCGGCGCGGCTGGCCGATCAGCCGTTTGCCTATGTGTTGTGGGGCGTGCGCGATGGCGACCACGCCGCTGTCGGCACCACGTTCGAGCCATCCAGCCAGTTGCGGCAGGGGCAGCCGCTGGAATTGTGGCTGGTGCAACGCCTGCAACCCGCCATTGCTTTCAACTTCAAATTGGTCGATTACCACGGCACGCGATTGGTCATGCTGGAGATTCCGGCAGCCACCAGCGGCCCGGTGGAATTCGAGCGGCAGGCCTTTGTCCGTATTGGCAGCGCCACGCCCCGGCTGTCCGACCACCCTGAGCGCTTGAAGGTTCTCTGGGCGAAATTGCAGTCTTATGCCTGGGAAACAGGCATCGCAGCGCAATTTCAAAGTGGTGATGAGGTGCTGGCGCGACTGGATTACACCGCCTACTTTGATCTGACTGGACAGCCTTTGCCGGACAACCGCAAGGGCATTTTCGACAAGCTCGCGGCAGACCATCTGGTGCAGGAAGATGTGGGTGGGCATTGGAGCATTACGAATCTTGGAGCCATTTTGTTTGCCAAGCGACTGGCAGATTTTTCTCCTTCTATTGCGCGCAAGGCTATCCGCTTCGTGGCCTATAGTGGTCTGAGCCGTGCCGACGCAGTGACGCACCGGCAGGATGGGCAGAAGGGTTACGCTGTCGGCTTCACCGGCTTGATCGATTTCATTGACGGATTGATGCCGCGCAATGAATTCATCGGCAAGGCTTTCCGCGAGGAGCGCCCGCTGTATCCGGCCATTGCCATCCGTGAACTGGTGGCCAATGCGCTGATTCACCAAGATATGACCGTGACAGGCACAGGCCCGCTGGTTGAGATGTTCAGTGACCGGATGGAAATTACTAACCCCGGTCAGCCGCTGGTGCAACCGGAGCGGTTTCTGGATTTTCCGCCGCGCTCGCGCAACGAGGCATTAGCTTCGCTGATGCGCAGGATGCGGCTGTGTGAGGAACAGGGAACGGGTATCGACAAAGTGATCGTGGCGGTGGAACTGCACCAGTTGCCGCCGCCAGACTTCCGCGCGGAAGGCGATGCGGTGCGCGCGGTGTTGTACGCGCCGCGACGCTTTGCAGAAATGACCCCGCAGGAACGGGTTCGAGCTTGCTATCAGCACGCAGCACTCAAGTACGTGAGCGGCCAGCGGATGAAAAATGCAACGTTGAGTGAACGCTTGGGCATTGATTCACAGAATGCGGCGCAATCATCAGTGGTGATCCGACAGGCGCTGAAAGCCGAGTTAATCCGACCCGCCGACCCGGCTCATCCCCGTGCGGGCTATGTCCCGTTCTGGGCCTAGGCCGGAAAGTTTTGATCGGGTTTTGATTTTGCTCTCCAAAAATTTGGTCGCCACCGACAGAAAGGCACAAAAAAACATGTTTAACAATGAGTTAAGAGAGATGCCAAGGTCTGGAAAGTTTTGATCGCCTGCTCCAAACACCCTTTTCCCCCCAGTACGGAAGCCATGAACACAATGACCAACCCAACCAATACCTACACCGTGCCGTCGGTGTCCATCACCACGGCGCACACCGGTGCATCCAGCAAGGCCAACGCGCTGGGGATGCGCACAATGCAGGAACGCGCCTATGCCAAGCGTGGCGAACAATACCTGCTAATCAAGTCGCCACCAGCCTCGGGCAAATCCCGCGCGCTGATGTTCATCGCGTTGGACAAGCTCAACAACCAGGGCTTGCGACAGGCCATCATCGTGGTGCCGGAGCGTTCCATTGGCGGCAGCTTTGCCGACGAACCGCTGAGCCAGTACGGCTTCTATTGGGATTGGCAGGTAGCACCGCAATGGAACCTGTGCAACGCCCCTGGCGTGGACGAGCCACGCGTGGCCAAGTCCAAGGTGGACGCGGTACGCAAGTTCCTCGATAGCACTGACAAGGTGCTGGTCTGCACCCATGCAACCTTCCGCTTTACTGTGGAAGAGCTTGGCATTGCAGCGTTCGACAACCGTCTGATTGCCATTGACGAGTTCCATCACGTCTCAAGTAACCCTGGCAACGTGCTGGGTTGCCAGCTAGGCGCGCTCATCGCACGTGACAAAGTGCATATGGTGGCCATGACCGGCTCCTACTTCCGTGGAGACAGCGAGGCGGTTTTGCTCCCGGCGGATGAAGCCAGATTCGAAACGATCACCTACACCTACTACGAGCAACTCAACGGCTACGAATGGCTCAAATCGCTGGACATCAGCTACTTCTTCTACACAGGCCCTTACGTTGATGCCGTCACCAAGGTGTTGGACCCGGCATTAAAAACCATCGTCCATATTCCCAATGTGAATGCCCGCGAAAGCCTTAAAGACAAGGAGCGTGAGGTGAATGAAATCATGCACGGTTTGGGCGAATGGAAAGGCGTTGACCCTGTCACCGGTTTTCACCTGATACAAACCAAGGATGGCCGCACGCTGAAGGTGGCGGACTTGGTGGATGACAGCAACCCGACCAAGCGCACAAAAGTGCTCACTGCGTTGAAAGACCCAGCGCAGAAAGATAACCGCGGCCACGTGGATGTCATTATTGCGCTGGGCATGGCAAAGGAAGGCTTTGATTGGATTTGGTGCGAACATGCCCTGACCATTGGCTACCGCAGCAGCCTGACCGAAATCGTGCAGATTATCGGCCGCGCAACCCGTGATGCCGAAGGCAAGGAGCGCTCGCGCTTCACCAACCTGATCGCCGAGCCTGCAGCCGAACAGGCCGCTGTTGCCGAAGCGGTGAACGATATGCTCAAGGCCATTTCCGCCAGCTTGCTGATGGAACAGGTGCTGGCGCCGCGCTATGAATTCACCCCCAAGAACTCAGGCCCGAAGGATGGCTTTGATTACGGCGAGGGCGGCTACAAGGACGGCGGCCACAATATCGGAGTCAACACGGACACCGGCCAAATTCATGTGGAAATCAATGGGCTGACAACGCCGCAAAGCCCGGAAGCAAGCCGTATCTGCAAGGAGGACTTGAACGAAGTCGTCACCAGTTTTTTGCAGGAAAAAACCGTGCTGGAGCGCGGCTTGTTCGACAAAGAAAACACCTTGCCCGAAGAGCTGACCCAGTTGCACATGGGCAAGATTGTGCGCGAACGCTATCCGGACTTGAGCGATACTGACCAAGAGGCCATTCGACAGCACGCCATCGCTGCGATGAACATCACCCAGCAAGCCAAGTTGGCCTTGGCTCAGGCTGATGCCAGCGGCGGCACGGCGCAAGGCAGCACGGCATTACTGGATGGGGTACGCAAGTTTATCAATGTGCGCGACTTGGACATTGATCTGATCGACCGCATCAACCCCTTCGATGCGGCCTATGCGGTGCTGGCGAAAGCCATGGATGAGAAATCGCTACGCCAAGTGCAGGCTAGCATCGCCGCGAAGAAGGTGAGCATCCCTGTAGATGAAGCCCGCGATTTGGCAAAACGCGCTTTGCAGTTCAAGAATGAGCGAGGCCGCCTGCCGGACATCAACGCCGCCGATGCATGGGAAAAGAAAATGGCTGAAGGTGTGGCCGCTTTCGCGCGTTACAAAGCTCAGGAGTTGGCGGCCAAGCAGAGCGAGGCAAACAATGGCTGAAATGGACGATGACGAACTACTGGACGCGCTAGGCGTAGAAGTCGCGCCTCTTAAGGTCTCCAGCCGAACCCCGCGCGAGGAACGCATCATCGCGGGCTTCGAGGACATACTGCGCTTCCATCAGGCCAATGGGCGCGCTCCGTTGCATGCCGAGGGGCGTGACATCTTCGAGCGTGTGTATGCTGTGCGCCTGGATCAGATACGCAAGTTGCCGGAAGCGCAAACCCTGCTGGCGGAGTTAGATGGTCCCGGCCTGCTGTCCGAGGCGGCAGCGGTTCTGGCAGATGTAGGTGAGTTGGACGAAGACGCCCTGCTGGCCGAGTTGGGGATTGACACTGAATCTGCCGGTCAGAGCGACATCACCGTGCTGCGCCATGTGCGTCCCTACGTCGAAATCAAGGCGGCTGAAGAAATTGCCAATCGCACGCCCTGCACGGATTTCGATCACTTCAAGCCCTTGTTCGAGGAAGCTGGAGCTGGTCTCAAAGTTGGTATCTGGATGACCAAGCCTTTCGTTAAGAATGCCAGCATTGAGTTGGGGGATTTCTTCATCATTGGCGGCCAGATAGCTTACGTAGCCGAAATGTTTGAGGGTACTAAGACTAAAGACGGACGCGACAACCCGCGACTGCGAGTTATTTTTGACAACCAAACCGAGAGCAACCTGTTGCTGCGCTCACTTTCGCGTTCGCTCTATCCTGACGGAAACACGCCAGTGGGGCGCCGCCTTATCCGCAAGGACGATGGCCCACTGTTTGGTAACGCAACGGAGCCTGACGACATCGAAACCGGAACCATCTATGTGCTGCGCAGCCTGTCCAGCCACCCATTCGTCGCCGAGCATCGTGAGTTAATCCATAAGATCGGCGTGACCGGCGGCAAAGTAGAGACCCGCATCGCAAATGCGGAAAAGGACGCCACCTACCTATTGGCTGACGTGGAGGTGGTCGCCACCTACAAGCTCCACAACTTGAATCGCACCAAGCTGGAAAACATCTTCCACCGCTTGTTCGGCGCAGCTCAACTCGACTTGACCATTGAGGACCGCTTTGGGAATCCGGTCAAGCCGAGAGAGTGGTTCTTGGTTCCGCTCCATGTGATTGACGAAGCAGTTCAGCGCATTCGGGATGGATCGATTACCGAAGTGGTCTATGACCCGAAGATAGCTCGGTTGGTAGGTTAAGCGTACGCAGAATTCAATGGAATTGCGCTGACAGCATGCATTTCAATGTTGAAGTTAGTCTGATGCTGACCCTCTGGAAGCTTTGGCTGTGAATGTGACGGTCAGAAATTCGGTCTAGGCGGTCAATCTGTATGAGCAAGGTGTGGTCTGCTATGGTAAGCCGTTGTCGAGCATGACAAGTCATCAAGAAAATAGCTGATAATTCTTCGTGGGGCTTTCAGTGCTCCGCTACCGCACACTCCAAGCTGGGCTTTCTATGGATTAACATGCTGCACAACAGGGACGGCCTGCTTCAACTGATTAATTAAGTCTCGAAGCAACGGGGAAACGATGGCCTCGCTGGTGGTCTCTGTGAGACGCATAGGGTTGTGTCCTGCATTTTGCAGTGCGGTCAGCACATGGGGAAGCAGTCTCTTTCCTTTTACCTGCTCAAACAGCACTCCTTCAGCAAGTAGATCCACCGCCGAAGGAACGTTCTCCATTTTTCGCAGAGCGGTATCTTTGAGATTGCTGCGCTTCTGGGCAAATTCTGCTGCAAAAACAGCGTGGTTTGCAGCGATCACTGTTGCAATAATTGTCTGCGCGTCTGCGAGCTGGATTCCATAAACCGCAGCAATATGTTCTGGCCGACAGAATGTGTGCTCTATATCTGTTAGCGGAGTGACAAAAACGGTGGTACGTTCAGGAAGCTTCCTGGATTCATTGTTCACCCACCAAACCTTCTCCGCTTCCGACATGCCATCTCCATCGCGGTGTACCAAGACGTGCGTATTGTCCGCTTGCCTTGTGAAGTAGTCGGCGATTGGTACTGCGGCCGCCAAATTGTTCACTCCGTGCAGTGGCTGAAGAAAATACTCGGCCTCCGCCAACCCATTTGCGGCGAGAAATACGCGGAGTCTTGCCGGTTTCGTGTCCTCAGTTAGAACTACAAATCGCTGTTGCCCGACGTGAAATAGCTCGAAGCTGTCCAATGCGCCGAGGTCCAGTAGAATAGATAGATTTCTCTTGTCAGCCACTTCTTTCTTCTCACCACCTTTTAGCCAGACGACCTGCGCCTTTTCCTCTTGAACTAAAGCATCGAACATGTGCCGGCTATGGGTGGCTAGAATCACCTTGGTGCTACCGCTCTCGGTGATCTTTTGCAGGGTGATGGCCAAAAGCTTTTGATTCGAAGGGTGTAGATGTGCGTCTGGTTCGTCTAGCAAGAGTAATGCGGGGTTATAGGCCGTCACATAAGCAACCAACTGGATAGCCTGAAGCGCACCAGTCCCAACCATCTCGATCGGCACTGATCTGTTGTCATGATCAACCGATACATCGATGTAGAGATGTGTGTCGGGGTCGAACGTTGACGAAATTGTGAGCCCCGGGAACACAGCAGCAATTATTTCGTGAAATTTCGTAAGCTTCGCGGGTTCTTTGAGAATCCGATAGAGGACGTTGCGTAAATAAAGATTGGAGTCACCTTGTGCAATTCCGTTTGCAACAACCGATGGTGTCCTTAATTCTTCGCGCAAAGGAACCCCAGCTAGACCGGGAACAAAAACGGAAAATGGCTCGGTACGACTTGCCGCCCGAAGAAAGAATGTGCTTGCATGATCGAACGTCATTGCGATGTTGGCATTTTTCCCGCGGCGCAACTTGAGATCAAACTTCTGATGCTCCTCGGCACCATCGTCTCTGTAAGTAAAAGAAAAGTTTGGTCCACGTTTCGAGGTGATAGGCCCGTCGTAATTGAGTCGAATAAGGTCGCTGGTCGGCTTGTAAATGAACTGGTCAAAGCCTAAGGTGTTCATCGGCTTTCCACCATCCGCCGAAAGTTGTGCGGATTGGAGTACGGTAATAGCGAAGTGGATTCCTTGAAGGAGGGAAGACTTGCCAGAATTATTGCCCCCCACGATCACTGAAAGCGAAGGAGTCAATAGCTCGATCTTTGGAAGTCGTTTGAATGCGGAGACTTCTACAGCGTGGAGTTCCAACGTAATTTCCCCCTCATAACTCTCATTGGCTAGCAAAGGACTGGCAAATGTGGTTCTACCAACAAGAACGAGGCGCGACGACCTATGTTGGCGAGGGTTAATATTATCAGTTCTATAAGCATACAAGTACCGCCGTCTGCTTACTGATTTGTGGCGGACTTATTCTCGCCACCCTGAACAAGGCTTAGCCAGTATGGCTGTCTTCTTAAGAGCCAAAACGATCCTATTTCTTGCGAGTCGGCAAGAGAGTGCAATCAGCCTTGGCTGGGCGAAGAGGAAGGATGTTTGTTCCCGTAAGCCGTGCTAATGAGTAGGGTCACCAATCCCGATGGTCTTTTCCGCGCTGCCGGTCAAATAGCGTGATGGTTCGGAGAATATCCCCCTCAAGGAACTTGAACAAACGAACCTTTTGGGGGAGTCTCTGGTTACCAAGCCAAGAGACTATTCAAGTGTGCCACGCCCTCCTGCAAAATCCAAACTTTCTCCAACTTCTCCTGCAAATTGACATTGAACTGGCCGCGCAATCGCAAGCTGGCGGATGTCACTGTGGCGGTGTTCTCCATTGTGCCAACTATCCCCGCAAACCACGCTGCTGCCTGGGCGAGGCTCGTGCCGACTACGAATCACGCTTCAGTTTCTGTTGTAGCCAGTGCCGCAAGCGCACCACGTCGATGTCGGTGCGCTTCCTCGGCAGGCGCGTGTACCTGGGGCGCGTGAAGCTGTACGCTTTTATCTTTTACTTTTCATTTGGTGTGGTGAATTGTTTAATCAACCTGTGCAAAGCCTGCTTATCCGTAGCGCCTCAGTTCCGTGCCGGTTGCCGGGTATAGCCTCCGATTGTTCCAATGTTGCTCTGCAAGCGCTTTGGTTTTCCCAATCAGGCCCGGTTGTCTTGCAGTCGCGGCATTCCACCGCCCAGCCATCTAAATCAGCCTCGATAATTTCCGTGTGCTCGCTTGCACAGAACGGACACGGTGCAATCATGGCTTTCTCCCTTGTTTTCGCCACTCCCACGGAGGGACTGCACCAGACGCCCTCCAAAGGCCACGTTTTGCGCTTTGCGCCTCTTCCTCGACCTGGAAAAGCGTCTTGTCATGGGCATACCTGCGATACACCCATGCCATGCCGCGCCGGACCTGCTCGCGATTCACATCAAGGCCGTCTACCGTAATGCCACACACGGAGCGGCCGTAGCGGTCTGTATCGCCACAGGAGGCCGTTACGACCTTTCCGAAGGTGAGTTCAGCCAGCGATTGCTTGGAATCGTTCCCGAAGGGTTGCGCGGGCTTGTTCTTGCCGTGGCCAGTTTCCGGCGCATCGATCTGTGCAAGGCGCACCTTATGCTGGGCACGTGCGCTGTCCAGAATGGTGAGGGTGTCACCATCCGCAACACTGACGACCTTGCCGGTGATGGTGTCAGCCAAGGAAGAAGTGACGAACGCGCATAAAATCAACAGCAGTAAGGCCGAAAGTCTCATCGTGTCAACCATCCGCTATATCGCAAAACCCGAAGCATTCATGGCATACCATGCGTCATCAACCAGCATGCAAGATACAGCGCCCTGGATGACCTGCTCGCTACCATCCACCAGTCTGAGTTTCACGAATAGTTGTCTCCGGCGCGAACCAACCGAGCAGGCCAGCACATTTGTGTGATGCGTTTTCTTACCAGTTTGATATTCAACTACTGCACAACTCATAGCTCACCTCAAACTTTATCCCCAAGTATCCGCCTCATCGCCCACCACATCAGCGGGTGCACGCGCCGACTATTTCCAGACTCAAGCGGGGACTCCCACTTCTTCACTGTGTTGATGGTGGTCATCCACCGTTCTGCAGCTTCTGTTTGTGTCAGACCATGGCGCTCGCGCAATGCGATCACGTCTTCCGGAAGAGGCTGAGGATTGGTGCTTCTGTCAACGCTCATTTGCTATTTGCATCTGACTTTAGCCATGACTCCGCGCGCAGATATGAGTCCGCCAATGATGGTCGCAGTGCTATCCATGTATCTCTCTTCATGTCCAGCACCCACAAATGTTACCGAATAGCCAAGAACAGCGTTGAATCCGCCTTGCTTTGCCGAATTCATAGAGGCAACCCCTAGTTTCTGAATTGGCTCATTCAAGTTTGCCGGCGACTTTCCATCAATCCATGTTGATAGGTCGAGCTGGGAAATTTCCGTTACCCAGCAGTTCTTGATTGGAAAGCTGTCCGTTGTCAGCAGTCCATACCACTTGTCTTCGGCATAGCTTGTTCCAGCCAACATCATGCAGACAATCAAACTTACGAAACGCATATTGACTCCTTTTTTAATCTGTCCATTGCAGGGATGGGCTCACAATTTGAACCCGACAGCGGCGAAATACAAGCCGGTAAATAGCAGACCAATCACGATGATGCGAACAAATATTTCCATACACTCTTGTCCAAAATAGGGTTTTACGAACGCTGTTTTGGACAGCATATTTGATTCGAATGCCGACCCTGTGGCGAGGCCCCACCCCGAAACAGGCTTGTAGAACGGGATAGGAAGCGGTGTTTAGCCGGTTTGGCAGACTTGCCTGCACCAGCAGTTATTTTGGACAGCATATTTGCGATGGTAGGCACAATTTTCAAATTGACCTTGTTTCAAATATAACTGATTGATTTTGCTATAAGGGAAACCTGTCCAGAAAACGTTTTGGACAGCAGTGATTTCCATACAATCTTTCCTGCTCCCGGTGATTAAGCCGCACCCAAACTATAGACCCGTTGGGTCTATTTAGCAAGCACTAATAGTGAACCGCAAACGCTCTTCATCATTCCTACAAACTCCGGCCTATCCTGCCAATTCGTGTTCATCAACGCCATGCAGTTGCGAGAAGGACGGACAGACCAGCTTAAACTAGACTGAATTCTGTCTTGACGGATGGGTCCACCATAGTTGCTTGAGCAGGCCGCTCGATACACCAGCATCAACACCATGCGCACGGTGATATTCCTCATCGCTGGCAAGCTCAATTTCCAAAGGTTTAACCCTCATGCCGTTTAACCCACTCGTTTTTCAAAAGAGCCTGAAGAACTAATCAAATTCAATTGCGCTTACCCAATAGTATTGCTGATCTATACCAAGCCAATCGCCAACATCAATATTGGGAGGTAACACACCATGACTTCTCTCACGCAATTCAGTTACAAATACTTCATCGATACGCCTGCTAACTTTGCCTGAATTGTCCTTTTGACTAACAACTATAGTTTGTAATTTTTCAACTGAGCTAACTTTGCTCCCAAATATCAGCTTTGCAATGCCTTCATGCGAACGTAACCTCGAAGACCTCATAGCGTTCAGCTTGGTTTTAGGGTTGTCCTGACTAACTCTTGCGACACCCACTGAAACCAAAAACTTACTTCCAGCAACGTCAACAATATCGACATTGCCAGCCATCAGAAATTCATTCACTCTTACTGCATCAAGCAAAGAAGACTTATCAGCAGCCGCACTTGCACTCGGCATGATTAAACTCAATACCGCAAAAAGGAAATACAAACGATCCCTCATGACTAGAACCTCAACTCCATGACTTTATCGATGGCAGAGTTTGCGCCGTCGACATCTCCAACCAAAACATAAAAATCATAAAGCGATTGATAAGCAGTTATTGAATTAGGATGTTGTTCAACATACTTCCTTAACATAGAGAGTTCCTGTTTTAGTTCTTTCTCCACCTCATCAGACGAAATAGCCCCTTGCGAAGCATTAATTGTTTTTTCCACCCGTACTGAATCGGTTGGTACACATGAAATCTTAAAAACTTCAGCGTCATTTTTCCAGCCACCTAACTCAGTCAACCCTCCAATCGAAATTGAAAATGACTTATCGACAATACTTCTTTTCTTTTGGACATATTTTAGAAGCAAGGATCGGGCAATCAAAGCACTTCTTTTTGTTGAAATTAACTTTGATGCTGAATCAGCATCAAGCTCAACATGACTTATAGATAAAATGCAATATTGATCTTTCCCGCCGACTTCAACCTCAACAACTTTTGAAGAAGTCATATCACCAAAGAATTTAGCGCCGAAAGATTTGGCATCTTCGGCACTACACAAGTGCGGCATTACCATTAGTCCAAGTGTAGCTAACAATCCGAAAAGGCTTTTCAGCATAGACTTCCTCGTGGGTGACTAATTTAAAAGTTGCTGTAGTTTTTGCTTCTTCGGGTCTCGCTACCTACATTTGAAGTTCCGGAGCCAGATCCTTCGCCTAGTGCACCATTATTATTATTTATTGAGTTGCTTACACTATCGGCTATTCGCATAGTCTTACGACTCATCCCGACCGTCACTCTTACAACCTTATTATCGGCATCGATTTTTTGCTCAAGCACAACTACGCCTTTTAGTATGGTCTCGGCAGAATTGTGAATGTTTGTAGTCAGGGTCTCGATTGACTTCCGATTTGCTGAAGCTGCTTGACCATTTACCTCTGTCAGCGTCTTGGTAATCTCCTCAAGGGTTTCCGAAGTGGAAATCTTTTCATTCAAGAACTTGGCGATTTCTGCCTTTGCCTGCAAAGTGGCTTTCTTTGTCGCAGCAACGACATCTCTTCTATCGCCGATAGGCGTAATGCTCTCGCCAATTGAACGAATTCTGAGCCAGTCAGAACCATCAGGTTTCATTTCGATTGTCACACCGGTCACATCTTCATATGCAATCGAATCACCATTGGGTGCCGCATTAGCAAAACTGACGGCCAATACCAGCCCCGCAAGAATATGGACCAAGGAGACTTTGTTTAGAAAAGATTGCGCGCGCATTTTCTCCCTTTCTTATTACTTCAAATTTAGATTTGATTGAAATTTTTAATGTATATTTGCAAAAAGAGCGTGGCCCGTTATTCACAAAGGCTCGCCCTCCCCCATGGTTTCATAACTATCTGTCTCAGAAACTCCAAAATACCCCCCCCCCTTATTTTTGTCATAAACACAAGAGAACAATTTTGTTTCAATTTTGTGGAACTTAAGAACCTCATCACGATCAACAAACATACTAAATTTTCTCTTCCAATGCTCCCTAGTCGTCCAAAGATTATGCTGAATAAAGGACTTAGAATTCTTCTCATATTCGGGCTTCTCTAGAAAAAATAAATAATTTTCACTACTAGTAGTCCTTTTACCCACATGGGGAGAGTCAATACAGTCAGTTTTGTACTTGCGTACTATATTTCCGGACTTGTCTGAAATTGTCACTGCAATTAAATAGTAACCCTTAGAAAAAGCATCCCATACTCTGTGAATATTTTCCCAATTATCAAGGCTTTCATTAAGGACGTAACATTTCCCAAAAACCTCAAAATTACAAGCAGGCCCAACTAAAGGCGATTCCCCCACAATTTTGAAAAATTCAATTAGCGATTTTTTATACTCGTCATCCCAAAGCGTTTGCAGGACGAATGAGACTTTTACTCCGGAATATGCTGCTTCAACCGTTGGCTGACCTAGCACTTCCGCCTTAAACGCAGAGACTGGAAACTTGTGCGCTGTTGTGCTAAGAAGTTCTCTAAACGAATTTTCGGTATTCATCGAGCTCGTCGCTTGTGCGAACATGCTCTCCGATTCAAGTTCAGTTACTGCGATATTCTCATCCTCCAACTTTCGTATAACTTTTCGGGTTGATACAGTTGCAATAACTTTCACTTCAAATAACCCGTCAGATCGACGCGACTGATTGACCACAGCAACTTTTTCCACAAAACCATTGCTATAACTAATGACCTTATCGCGAATTACATCGTCATTACTTATTATCAAATCTGAACTTACATAACTCTTAACAACTTTTTCAACAGCTTGTCGAACTGCATCTGCCTTGGCTGCAGACAGGGTCTCTCCGACACCCGATACCTCTACCTGCTTCGTGTCCGCAGCGTTCACCGAAAAAGTGATCATCAAGCCAAACAGAACCGCAAGAGGCGAAAATATTTTCAGCATTTACTTCCCCATTATTGATATAAATACACTAGTGTCCGGTTAAGAATCGAATAGATTCAGCTGGTTGCTGAAATCGGTGTTTTCTGCTTCGCCACTGATGCCTTGCAAGGCTTGCTGAATGGGCATTTTCTCGAACAGAGTGACCGACAGAATCTGTAGCAAAGTATAGAGCGAAGCGTCCAGATTG
>Ga0210039_1001837_pt1 | contig 18769 bp, 16 predicted proteins | sample CryGeyCG2114_250_3_FD_185460 | JGI IMG/M metagenome (GOLD analysis project Ga0210039, IMG submission 185460) | Groundwater microbial communities from aquifer - Crystal Geyser CG17_big_fil_post_rev_8/21/14_2.50 (SPAdes) (version 2) | ecosystem: Environmental > Aquatic > Deep subsurface >...
GTTCGAATCCCTCCCTCTCCGCCACAGAGTAAACAGCAGCACAATGCGCCGGTAGCTCAGCTGGATAGAGTACTTGGCTACGAACCAAGGGGTCAGGAGTTCGAATCTCTTCCGGCGCACCAATTAGATACGTGTCTGGGCACCACAAGTGGTGCCCCAGCACGGTAGCTTGAAATGGCAGCCGCCATATCTGCATTATTCCCTTTGATTGTCCCGGTAGTGCCAGAGATGCGAATCTCTGACACAACTGCTTTCAAATAGCTTCTGGCATGCTTGCTGTCCTTTGAAAGCATTTCTGAACGGACGGCGTCGATGAAGGCTTGAATTTGCGATTCCCCGAACTTTCGTAAAGGTATTTGCCGCCTTTTCGCGATCTCACTCAACTCACGAATTTTCACATCAACTTGTTTTTGCATGGCAGCAAGCCTGTCGATCAGTGTTTGGTGCAATTCAACTTTGCCAGCTTCAACCATGTCGTACCAATTATTGATCTGCTCTGTTAACAGCGCATTCTCCCTCTGGAGATTCTTTTCCCTATCCCTATCGGGCTTTTGAATTTCTGCAATTTTGCTTCGCATTTCATTCAGCATGATTTCAATCCTATCCGGATCGAGTACTGTCCTTGCTACGGTATCTAGGACAATTGCATCTAGCTCTTCTTTAGGGATGTTGGGAGCATCACAGGTGTTATTCCCGCGATATAACCTGCTAGCGCATCTATAGTATTTGTACTGACCACCTTTTCCAGACATAAGAACAAAGTTGGCTCCGCATTTCGCACACTTTGCAAGTCCGGTCAAAAGAGTTGGAGCCCCGGCACTCTGATGCTTGGTGCCTCCAGGGGCGCGCTCACCACGTTGTGCTGCAGCCAAATCAAATGTTTTTTTGGAAATGATTGAGGGGGCATCGACCATGACCCATTCTCTTTCGGGGCGCTCAACTTTATTGCGGCTATCGTATCGGTTATATATATACGTTCCGTAGTAAATGGTCGAGGAAAGAATGTCCCAAATCTTTTGCTTCATCCATCTCTTTCCATTAAAGCGCAATCCAACATTATTTAAATGCTCAGCAATCTTAATAGCCCCGAAGGGTTCGCCGGATGTGCCTTTGATGGCAAGGTAAAAAATATTGCGAACGATCTTGGCTTCCTCAGCATTTACCTCTAGTTTTCGCTTATATCCACTTCTGCCTTTAATGTCAGTGCGCACCGCTAAGTAGCCGTAGGGTGCGTGAGAGCCGTTGTAGAACCCCAACCTCGCATTCCGAATCATATTGAAGCGAACATTTTTCCCATTTTCTTTGCTACTGTATTCATCGAAGGATGCGATGATTTGTCTTACCATTGCGCCGGCATCATCATCTGATGTAGGCTGGGTTATTGAGATCAGTTTTACTTTGTGGCGCGTTAACTTCCTTTCATACACACCAAGTTCAATCGAGTCTCGAAAAAAACGCGAGAGAGAAAACACAACCACCGCATCAAATGGGTGCTCCGGCGAAGTGGCATCCTGAATCATCCTTTGGAACACTTGGCGGCGATCATCAGTAGCTGATGCCCCCTTCTCAATATAAGTTTCTACAATGATGTGTTCCTGCGATTTTGCCCAATTTTCGATTTGTTGAACTTGACCGCTGAGGCTTACACCTTCCTCGGCTTGTCGTTCAGTGCTTACTCGAGCGTATATGGCTATCTGCATTTTTGGCCTCCAATTCGTTGGTCTAACAAAACATTTTGTTCGCTCTCATCTATCACATCTGAAAGATGGTCAAAGATTTGTGTCCCGCAAAGAACCAAGAGTTCAAGCTCTCTGTCCCCAAGCCTTTTCTTTCGCAGGCTAGAGGAAAACTTTACGTCGACCCGATAACGCGCTAAATTCACCACGCGGCGCATGATTTGCTCCGGATATTCATATGGTTTGTGTTTATCACGACTGTTCGAAGTTGACATAAAGGAGCACTGCTTTATGCATGGCTTAACTGTCAAAACAGCTCAATCGACGGAGCCTCTTCCTGCCGCAGGACCTAAGCTTATTCAAGCTATTGATCAAGCTCTTGCTCATATCAACTCTTTGGCTGCCAGAGACTACGAGAGAGAGGGGTGGCCAGATCATGCAAAATTGTGGAGAGAGCTGCTAAACCAGAGCAAGGAAGGTTCGAAGCGTGGGATAGCTCCAAACATCTTAAAGGGCGACCTAGCATCACCCCTTGGTTTTAAAGTGACTGGGCGGCGTTGGCAGTTATTTTTGAACTGGTATAACAGGCATATTGAACCAAGCCTCACTCAACTAGCTGAGCGTTCAAAAATTCCCGTGCTTAAGGCTATTAGAAAATCAGATCCAAAAGGCGGCTTCCCGGAGACATCAGAATCGATCTACTACCTGATTTTTGTGGATGCAGAAAAAATTGTGCCTACAACCGATACAAGGCAGATCGCATCTGTAGGATATCGAGAGAAACTGATGCGCTTCATCTCGCAGATTGAGTTTCGGGGAAAATCATCGATATTTTCCTCAGTTGAGGAACGCTGGCGCTATGGCTTATCTATCTTGTTGTTGAGTATTTTCTTGTTGTTGCTTACTTTTACTTTCCCAATCGATGCAAACCGCTGGCTCTTCATTGTTGCCTCAGTGGTATTTTTCCTCATTGGAATTTTTGATCTTGATGGTGCACGAAAAGGCAAGATTCGCTAATAGCCGTGCCGCCTTTTTATAGGTCGATTAATGGGGCTAGTCAACCTGCTGGATGTTGCAATTCATTTTGTGTCATGGCCCACGGAAACCCCGAGAGGGGATCTTGTTGGGGTGAAGGTCTATACCTTTACGGCTGAATGCATAGACCTTTAGACATATCGAAATCTCCCTGTTCGTGTGATAGCCTTCGGCAGCTTATATCCGAACCAGCGTAATGGCTAAACTGCCCCAAACAAATTTTGCGCATCTTCAACAGCACGATGAACAGTTGCTGCGCTTGGGCATGTTGGCAGAAAAGTATTTCGCAGAAGATCCCAATACCGCGCTCCTTAAAACACGGCAGCTATCTGAAGTCTTGGCGAAGCTGATTGCCGCGAAGACCGGCCAATTCGTCGCACCTGAAGAAACCCAGTACGACTTGTTGCGTCGCCTTCAAGATAGCGGAATCCTCCCGCGCGAAATTGCGCAGCTCTTTGGTGAGGTGAGGCGCACTGGCAATGCTGCCAGCCATGCACTGGAAGGTGATCATCGTGGCGCGTTGAGCGCCTTGAAAATGACTTGGCAATTGAGCCTTTGGTTTCACCGCACCTTTAAAGACCCCTCGTACAAATCCGGTCCATTTGTCCCGCCAGCTCCGCCAATAGATGAGAGCGATGAGTTGCGCGCTGAGATGGAGCTGTTGAGCAAAGCACTCCAGGAATATCAGGCCACCCATCACGAGACTGCCGAGCAGCTTGTGGTGACTGCGGCCAAACTCCGCGAGGCCAAGAATGAGCAAGCCTTCTGGGAGCAGATGGCAACTGAGTCCGAGCAAGCCAAGGTCGCGTTGGAGAGGCGACTGGCCGAGCAGCAAACTGCATCTGCTGCCCAGCCTAAGAGCGTGCTGATACAACTCGTCTCATCTGCTAATACTGCTGCGAGCGCTGTCCAGTTGGATGAGGCTGATACCCGCAAGCTGATCGATCAGCAGCTGATTCAGGCGGGCTGGGAGGCGGATTCTCAGGCCATCAAACACAACAAAGGCTCTAGACCTGAAAAAGGGCGCAACTTGGCCATTGCCGAATGGCCCACCGAGAGCGGTCCAGCCGACTATGTATTGTTCGCGGGTTTGATGCCGATTGCCGTGGTAGAAGCCAAACGCAAAAACGTTGACGTTTCCGGCTCGCTGCAACAAGCCAAACGCTATAGCCGCACTTTCACGCCATCACAAGAAACCGTGATGCATGAACAAAATTGGGGCGAGGGTGGTGCTGTTTATCGCATACCTTTTGCCTTCTCAGCCAATGGCCGTCCCTTCTTGCGCCAGCTATCCACCAAGAGCGGCATCTGGTTCTGCGATCTGCGCCGCGCCGATAACCACGGGCACGTACTCGATGGTTGGTACACCCCGGAAGGGTTGAGCACGCTACTCAAACGCGACGAAGCACAAGCCCATGAGCAGCTTGCTAATGAACCATTTAACTATGGTTTCCCGCTGCGCAACTATCAGCAAGATGCCATCCGTGCCGCCGAATTGGCTATCGAAGCTGGCCAACGCGAGATGCTGCTGGCGATGGCAACCGGAACCGGCAAGACCAAAACCTGTATCGCGCTGATTTACCGTTTGCTCAAGGCCAAGCGCTTCCGCCGCATCCTCTTTCTGGTCGATCGCTCATCCCTGGGCGAGCAGGCCGCCAATGCCTTCAAAGACACGCGCATGGAAAATCTCCAGACCTTCGCCGACACTTTCGGCATCAAGGAGCTGGAAGAGCAAGCGCCGGATACCGATACTTCTGTGCATATCGCCACCATACAGGGCATGGTGCAGCGCCTGCTCTATGCGGCAGAAGATGCGACCACGCCCGCCGTCGATCAGTACGACTGCATTGTGGTGGACGAATGCCATCGCGGCTACCTGCTGGATCGTGAATTGTCCGATACGGAAATGACCTTCCGGGGTTATGAAGACTACATCTCAAAATATCGCCGCGTGCTCGACTACTTCGATGCCTACAAGGTCGGGCTGACTGCCACACCCGCGCTGCACACCACTGAAATCTTCGGTGCACCGATTTACACCTACAGCTATCGCGAAGCTGTAATCGACGGTTATCTGGTCGATTACGAACCGCCGGTGCAGATATATACCGAACTCTCTACCCAGGGCATCAAATGGAAAGCGGGCGAGGACATCAAGATACTGAACGGCCAATACAACCAGATCGAACTCTTCAAGGCACCGGATGAAATCAGGATGGACGTGGAGGATTTCAACCGCAAGGTAATTACGGTGCCATTCAACCGGGTGGTTTGTGAGTTTCTGGCTAAGGAGCTTGACCCGGCTTCCCGCCGCAAGACACTGGTCTTTTGCGCTAATGACGCCCACGCAGATCTCGTAGTCGATCTACTCAAAAAGGCTTTTAAGGATCAATACGGCAGCGTGGACGACGATGCAGTGATCAAGATCACCGGCGCAGCAGACAAACCCCTGCAACTCATTCGCCGTTACAAGAACGAGCGAAATCCCAATGTGGCGGTGACGGTCGATTTGCTCACCACCGGTATCGACGTGCCAGAAATCTGCAATCTCGTATTCCTGCGCCGGGTGAATAGCCGCATCCTGTTCGACCAAATGCTGGGCCGTGCCACGCGCCTTTGCGACGAAATCGAAAAAGATGCCTTCCGTGTATTTGATGCCGTGCAGATATTTGAAGCGCTCGGCAACATGACAGCCATGCAGCCGGTCGTGGTCAATCCCAAGATTAGCTTCACCCAGTTGGCGCAGGAACTGATTTCGGTTGGGGATGAAACAGCGCGCCAATTTGTCCGTGATCAGTTCCTCGCCAAACTGCAAAGCAAAAAACGCCACCTCTCCGAAAAATCCGCCCGCGATTTTGAAACCAAAGCGGGCATGTCCCCGGACGACTTCATCAAGAAACTGAAAGCCATGCCCATCAATGAAGTGGCAGCCTGGTTCACGCAAAATCCGGATCTCGGTGAAATTCTGGATCGCAAAGGTGAAGGCACCGCAACACCGATGTTCATCTCGGATCACGAAGACAAAATCCTTCCCGCCGAGCGCGGCTATGGCAAGGCACACAAGCCGGAGGACTACATTCAGGAGTTTTCCGCCTTCATCAAGAGCCACAGCAACGACATCCCCGCGCTGATGACCGTGCTCACGCGGCCGCGCGAACTCACCCGCAAGCAACTGCGCGAACTGGTATTGGAACTGGACAAAGCGGGGTTTACCGAAACCAATCTGGCCACCGCATGGCGCGAAATGACCAACCAGGACATCGCCGCACGCATCGTTGGATACATTCGCCAGGCTGCCATCGGCGACGCGCTCGTGCCCTACAACGAGCGCGTCGATCATGCGCTGCAGAAGCTGCTGGCAACACACAACTGGACCGGGCCGCAGCGCGACTGGCTGAAAAGAATCGCAGCACAAACCAAAGCCAACATGCTGGTAGATCACTCCGCGCTGGATGATCCAGACCTCATTTTCAAGCGCGAAGGCGGCGGCTTCGCCAGGCTCGACAAAATGTTTAACGGGCAGCTCCAGCAGGTGCTCGAAGCTTTTAATGAATCCATCTGGGCGGCTTGAAATCATCGCGCTGCAATTCAAGGCATCCCTCATCCCAACCCTTCTCACCTGGGAAGAAGGGCTTCCCCGGTGTATTCCGGACTGCAGTGGGCCTACGCCGGAATGACGGGCATGTAAATAATTTGGCTTGAATGCCTCGCCAGCAGATGGTATAAACCACGGTATATACCAGCCAGAAAAGGAGTCTCATCATGCTAACCGCCAAATTATTCAAGAATGGCCGCAGCCAAGCCGTACGCCTGCCTGCCGAATTCCGCTTCGAGGGCGACGAAGTGTTGATCCGGCGCGATCAGGCTACGGGAGAGGTCATCCTGAGTCCGCGTAACCGCAAATTCGAGGAGTGGCTCAAGCTGCGTGACCGTTTGATTGCTGAAGCACCCGGGGAATTCGAAAGCTTCGATATCCCGCGCGACCCCGCGCCGCCCGTTGACAGGGATTGGCCATGAGCAGCGCGCATTCCTTTATGTTGGACACCAATGCTGCGTCCACGCTGATACGCGGGCGCATCAGCGAGGGATTGCAGAACTTGCTGATGGAACACAGCGTCTGCGTATCCGTGATCACCGAGGCGGAACTGCGTTTTGGCGTGAAGCGGAGGCCGGATGCCACCCGGCTGGCAAAAGCCGTCGAAGCCTTCTTGCAAGACACCCCGGTATTGCCGTGGACATCTGCCACCGCACACAGCTATGCAGAATTGCGCACCCGCATGGAAACCCAGGGTATCGGCCTGTCGGCGATGGACATGCTGATTGCCGCCCATGCCATAGCCGCAGGCTGCACGCTGATCAGCGCCGACCGCGCTTTTATGCAAGTGCCCGGCCTGCGTGTGATTGACTGGTCCGCAAATATCGCGGCAACACCCGCGCAGCAAGTACGCGACAAGCTGGTAGGTGCGGGGATCACAGAACGCGATGTGGCAGATGCCGTAGCTCAGGTGCGCAGCGCCGGGCTAAAGGCCGCACCGAAAACCAAAACCGTAAAAAAACCCAAAGCAAAATAGGCCACTCGCCGCTCGCTTATAACTGAATAAGAATTTATGACCACCCACGACATCGTCGGCAAACTCTGGAACCTGTGCAACGTCCTCAAGGACGACGGCATCACCTATCACCAGTACGTCACCGAACTGACCTACCTGCTGTTCCTCAAGATGGCCAAGGAAACCGGCACTGAAGACCAGCTTCCAAAGGGCTATCGTTGGAGCGATCTCGAAACCAAGGCTGCGCCGGATCGGCTGGAGTTCTACAAGATATTGCTGATTCATCTGGGCGGTCACGGCTCGAAGCTGGTGCAGGAGATTTTCGCCAACGCCAGCAGCTTCATCAAAAAACCTGCCACGCTTTCCACACTGGTGAGCGAGATCGACAAACTCGACTGGTACAGCGCCCGCCAGGAAGGCCTGGGCGACCTCTACGAAGGCTTGCTGGAAAAAAACGCCAACGAAAAGAAATCCGGCGCCGGCCAATACTTCACCCCGCGCGTGCTCATTGACAGCATGGTCGCGGTGATGAAGCCCGAATTGAAAGACATCATCCAGGACCCCGCTGCAGGGACTGGTGGTTTCCTGATCGCGGCCAACCACTACCTGCGCAAACACACCAACCCGGATGGCTGGACCGAAGCGCAGCAGAAGAAATACCACGGCAGCACCTTCTACGGCATGGAGCACGTGCAGGATACCCACCGCCTGGCGCTGATGAATCTGATGCTGCACGGCATCGACGGCGGCATCCGCTACGGTGACACCCTCAGCCCCGAAGGCCAGGCACTGCCCAAGGCTTCGCTGATCTTCACCAATCCGCCGTTCGGCACCAAAAAAGGCGGCGGCCTGCCCAGTCGTGATGACTTCACCTATCCCACCAGCAACAAACAGTTCGCCTTCCTGCAGCACATCTACCGTGGCCTCAAACCCGGTGGACGCGCCGCCGTGGTGTTGCCCGACAACGTGCTGTTCGAGAGCAACGTCGGTACCGACATCCGCCGCGACCTGATGGACAAATGCAACCTGCACACCATCCTGCGCCTGCCCACCGGCATCTTCTATGCGCAAGGCGTAAAGACCAATGTGCTGTTCTTTACGCGCGGCGAAAAGGATAAGGACAACACCAAGGAAGTCTGGGTGTATGACCTGCGCGCCAACATGCCGCAATACGGCAAACGCACCCAGCTTGTGCGCGAGCACTTTGCCGAGTTCGAGGCGGCGTTCGGCGATGATCCGCTAGTCGGCGCCAAGGCACTGGCCAAGCGCAAGGATACCGGCGAGCAGGGACGATTCCGCAAATTCACCCGCGAACAAATCGTCGCACGCGGCGACAGCCTCGACATCGCCTGGCTCAAGGATAACAGCGACACCAACGCGGACGCGTTGCCGGAACCGGCAGTGCTGGCGCAGGAAGCGATGGGTGAACTTGAAGCGGCACTGGATGAACTGCGTGGGATACTTGAAGAGCTGGGCGAGGATGTTGAAGAGGTGGAAGCGTGAGCGATATTCCTTCCGCTTGGACAAGGGGTCAGCTTGCTGAAATTGCGCACGTAGAGATGGGGCAGTCTCCCGACTCACGGTTTTACAACGACCGAGGCGAGGGCTTGCCATTTTTCCAGGGTAAGGCTGAGTTTGGTGCGCTATACCCAACTGTCCGTAAGTGGTGCGCGGAGCCGACGAAGATAGCAGAAGCGGGAGATATTCTGTTGTCGGTTCGCGCGCCTGTTGGACCTACCAATGTTGCGAACGTGCAATGCTGTATCGGTAGAGGGCTATCAGCAATACATGCAACTGCTCCTATATCGCAGAAGTATCTTCTGCATTTTTTTCGGCATGTCGAGCCATGGCTTGCACAGCAAGGAACCGGTACTACCTTTACAGCAGTGAGCGGTGGGTTTTTGCGTGAGCTAGAAGTGCCGCTCGCTCCTCTCCCCGAACAAAAACGCATCGCCGACAAACTCGATACGGTGCTGGCGCGGGTGGATGCCTGCCGCGACCGCCTCGATCGCATCCCCGCCATCCTCAAACGCTTCCGCCAATCCGTCCTCGCCGCCGCCACTACCGGCAAGCTGACGGATGATTGGCGCGCCAACCAGGTAGCCCGGATGCAGCCGCAGGTGGAATCCGGGAATATCGTTCGCGATTCGGCACAATCTCGTTATGCCGTTACCCCCCCCCCGGATTCCGCTACGCTGCATCCGGGCTACGTGGCTGGAAAGCAGACGAAGGAATGGAATAGTGTCTCAGAACCGGTTGAATGGAATACGCTGTCACTATCTGCCATATGCCTTTCCATTACTGACGGCGATCATCAAGCTCCTCCTCAAGCTGAAACTGGAATCCCTTTCATAACAATTTCGGCTATTAACGATGGAAAGCTCCGTTTGGAAAAAGCGAGTCGATATGTCCCCGCAGCTTACTTCGATGCTCTGAAAGAAAGCCGTCGGCCTCAGCGCGGTGATATTTTGTTTTCCGTTACTGGCTCTATTGGCATACCTGCCATGGTTGATACCGATAGTGCATTTACTTTTCAGCGGCACATTGCAATCCTGAGACCCGACCCTTCAAAGATTTCGAGTAGCTATCTCAAGTTTGTGCTCGGAGCGGATAGTGTCCAGCAACAAGCATTGGCCGTTGCTACCGGAACTGCACAGCTAACCATTCCGCTTAATGGATTGCGATCATTTATGATTGAGCTTCCGCCACGTGAAGAGCAAACCGAAATCGTCCGCCGCGTCGAATCCTTGTTCGCCTACGCCGACCGTCTCGAGGCCCGCTTCACCGCTGCCCGCGCCCAAGTCGAAAACCTCACCTCGGCCACCCTCGCCAAAGCCTTTCGCGGCGAACTTGTTCCGCAAGACCCCAGCGACGAACCGGCAAGCAAACTCCTTGAGCGCATTCGGGCGATGAGCACACCGGAATCTTCCAAGCCACGCGGGCGTAAACTCAAAGCGAAAGAGACGGTGTCATGAATATCGCTGATGTCTCTGGCCCTGGGGTAGGTACTTGGCTAACAGATCGCCTGGCTGCTTGGGGCATCAGCAAACTAACCGATGTCCAAGTGCGTGCAATTGAAGCTGGTATTGCCGACGGCAAGAACATGATAGTTAGTGCGCCGACTTCATCAGGAAAAACACTCGTTGGCGAGATTGCAGTATTGGCAGCATTGCGAGCTGGCACGCGGGCTGTTTACCTTGTTTCACACAAGGCGCTTGCGGATCAGAAGTACCAGGATTTTGTTTCAAGGTTTGGTGAAAAAGCGACAAGCCCAATTGCCTCTGTGGGGCTGAATACCGGAGATAGAGCTGAAGGTAACATCGACGCACAGTTGATGGTTGCCACTTATGAGAAGGCACTCGGGCTTATTCTGGCTGGGCAACTTAAGGCATCTGATGCGCTGATTGTGGCCGATGAACTTCAAATTCTCGGCGATCCTGGGCGTGGAGCAGAGATCGAAGCTTTGTGCGCGGTTCTCAGGCAGCGCGGTATCCGCCAGTTTGTGGCTTTGACCGCGACTGTTGAGAATCCCGAAGATTTGGCTGGTTGGATGGAGTGTGAACTGGTCAGAAGTTCTCATCGAGACGTGCCATTGCATCAGGAAATTTGGTACTCGCAGCGTGTTCACCAAACGACCTTTGGGCAGGAAGAGGGGCATGAAGTTGACCTTGGACTAACGGCTTCTAGCATCGTTACGGAGGTGGTGGGGCAACTGCTTACCTTGGGTAGGGGGCCCGTCCTTGTCTTTACAGAGAGCCGTAAAGAGGCATTCAAATATGCATCATCATTTGGAGAAAATCGACCAAGGGTAGGTGAAGGTATTGCATTGGCTGAACAATTGGATCTGTTCTCAGAGCCCACAGAGTCATCCGAACAGTTGAGAGTAAATGCGGAGAAAAGAGTTGCCTTCCATACGGCTGATCTCTCACCGCAGGAGCGACGTGTCATCGAATCAGGTTTTTCGGACTCGAAGTTCGAGGTGTGCTTCGCTACGTCTACTCTTGCGGCAGGGGTTAACTTCCCTTTCCGATCCATTGTTTTTCCGAAGCTGACATTTTCGTATGGAGATCGTGCAGGTTCACGTTTGCTTCGATCTGATTTCAGAAACATGTCTGGAAGAGCGGGCCGCCTCGGAATGCACGACGAAGGTTACGCGATACTGCTGCCACGCAATGAAGTTGAACTTGCACATGCGAATAGCCTGGTTGAACCGAGAAATGATCGCCTGACATCACAGTTGGTCTCCTTGAGTCTGAGGAAGACGATTCTCATGTTGGTTGCATCTCGTTTGGCGAGTAGCTTTGATGAGGCGATGGCATTCTTTCAGCACACCCTTTACTGGTATCAAACGCTAGAGCGTAATCCAGCCAAGCTCGCAACACTGCAGGATGAAAGTAAAGCAGCTATTCAATGGCTCGTTGCAAACGGCCTGCTTCAGCAAGAGGGGAATACGTTACTAATTACTCCACTGGGCAACGGTGCGGCCTTGTCAGGGTTGCTGCCAGCAACAGCTGTGCAGCTTGCAAAGATGCTGAAGGGCTTTGCTAGTAAGTTTGAGGAAGCATTTGAAGATTGGATACCCGGCATACTCTACGCTGTATGCGCGAGCGAAGAATTTAGAGGGGAGCGGCCATCCCGTTTCTTCCCTTGGCCGAGCGAGCAGTCTCACGACTCAGTAACGTTCTGGACTGTAAATAAACTCCCAGTGCCTCTTGATCGCGCAGATGTGAAATTAGCGCAATGCGCTCAAGCAATGGCGTTGTATGTCAACGGCCTAGCCGAACGAAAGGTTGCACACGCAACAAAGATTCCATCAGGTTCGGTACATCGCTTGGCGATTGATGTGGCTTGGGTGCTCGACGGTATGCACAAGTTGGCTGCTGTACCGGAACTGGGATGCTCGCAGGCGCTGGGTAACCAGATAGCAATGCTTTCAAGAAGGGTCAGATGGGGTGCGCCAGCAGAGGCACTTGATGTAATGCGAGTTGCCGAACGGCATGGTGTGCCTGGGTTCGGTCGCCAAAGAGCGATGGCGCTTATCGCTCATGGAATTGAAACGCTTCATGATGTTCTCGCTACAGCCAAGACCAGGCTGGCTGAGTTGCTACGGAGTGATCATCGTGCTCAGGCACTGCTTGATGCAGCGTCGAGCACAGTTGGCTATGGTGCAAATCGACTTGCAGTGACGCATAGTCGTGTCGCCAAGGAGATTGGGATAGAGAGCATCGTTGATGCATGCAATAGTGAGCTTGATGTTGCATACGAAAATGCCATCATTGACCTGCTTCGGGTTGAGGCGGGTTGGATCGTTACAGCCTTAGACGATGGTACTGCTACCCGCCAAAACGTACCTGATATTCTTATTCGAATAGGTGAGTTGGAGGTGCTGCTCGAATGTAAGACGTGCAGCAAATCGCCCCCGCTGATCAAGAAGGAAGATGCATGGGCAGTAATTCAGAAAGCAGCTGATTTTGACAAAAGCATGCACCGAGTAACACTTGGAAAGCCGATGTTTGATGAGACTTCAAAAAAGAAGGCCGCAGCTTCACACGACATTACATTGGTCGAGCACAGCGCTTTTATTGAGGGTTTGTTGCGCGTACACACAGGTGAATTGGCTCCCATAGATTTTCTGAAATGGATATCTGTGCCGGGCGTTGCGGAGCTAGAGCGTCTTGGTGGTAAACCGACGTTTGTAGCGTAGTTCGAGGCGTTATTAACAGGAGTTACAAATGACTGCACCAGTTAAACCAAAGCTTAGATTAGAAGGTCTGCATGAGCGACACACAGGCCTTACAGCTGCGATAGGCGGAACGTTCTTTGAAGCTGCTTCAGTCTGTTTGAGCCGTCATCACGACTCACCAGTCGATATGAATGTTGTGTGTAATGGTGATGCTAGTGCCCAGTCAGTTGAGTTCCCGAAACCAGATGAACGTGTATTAAACGCTTGGGCCAATGATATCGACACCACTGAGAGTGGTGCGTATGGAGTGAGTTTGGCTGCTGTAGAAGTTGAGGAGAAACTAGTTGCGGTTCGGCGTGCGGAGACACTCACTGGGGCAGATTGGTACGTTGCACCAATTGGGACCGAACCTGGCGATCTGGAAAAATGCTTTCGGCTTGAGGTTTCCGGTGTTGATGCTGGCGGTCAGTCCGCAGTTGATGCACGCCTACGTCAAAAAATTGAGCAAACGAGACGTGGCTCCAGCAATCTGCCTGCTATTGCTTCAGTTGTTGGGTTCAAGGAGAGGGCCATTGCGATTCAGAGAGTGAGTGACGAAAAATGACTTGGGCAAAACTTCATGCCGAAAGCGAGCGGTTCGCCATAGAAGCTCAGTTAGCTTCAAGAACCCGCAGAACTGAGCAGGCCATCGACCTATACAGAAAAGCCGCTGAAATTGAGCAAAGTGCTTTGGAGCAAATTGACATATCAAAGGCAAGAACGCGCGGGATTACAGCTGTCAGTGCTGTAGCTCTTTGGTTCAAAGCTGGTGTGTATGAACGTGCGGAGCAACTTGCACATTCAATGCTTGCTGATCCACAGATCCCCGATTTTGCGCGTGTAGACCTTAGGGATCTTGTTCAAGCGATATGGACTGAAAGTTCTAAAAAGAAAGCTGGCGTATCGTTTGTTCCAGGACAGGTAATGGTCTCTGTGAAAGGTGGAGAGGTCGTTACGGGTGGCGCGCCTCTTGATTTGATAGTTGATAAGGTACAGACCATTCAGTCGATGTTTTATAGGACTATTGAATTCCTGAACGGCGCTTCCCATCGTAGAGTTGGGCGACCGTCGAAGGAACTTCAGGAATCGTGCCGCCCATGGCTTTTTCAGTCGGCACCTGGCAGCTACCAGTTTTCAGTGGCAATCCAAAAGCCGACTCAACAAGATTTCTTCAAAGAAGAACTGGAGCCAGAACGAATTGCACAGCACTTCTTGGAAATCGTGAGTGCTTCGTCGGGTGATAACACTGAGGAACTTGAAAGGCTTGTGCCGGACGAGAATTACCGTAGCACATTCCTGAAGCTCGTTCGGAATTTGGCGCCAACAGGAAAGTCTTTCGATCAAATTGAACTGCGCTCTTCGGGGGAGTCGCGCCCAATTGCGCTTGGTGTGGAATCGCGGAGTATCATCAACCAACAACTGCGCAGTAAGTCAACTCTTCCAGCAAAGGCTGAAGAAACACCAGAAGAGCTGCGCGGTACCTTACGGGCTGTACACTTGGACAAAGACTGGCTTGAAATTGTCGTGGATGGCGTGTCCATGCATGTTGAGGGACTTCAAGATGCTGTTGACGACGTGATTGGCCCAATGGTGAATCGCTCAGTAATTGTCCGTGTTGTTCGAACCTCAAAAAAGAAATTCAAGTATGTAGATATTGAGCTGGCTGATTAAGTGTACTAGTCGCGGTACAGTTCAGAATAGATTGTAGGGGGCAAGCATGTACGCAGATGGAGATTTTCAGTTACTTGAGGCACGCACGGCTAGCGTCCGTGTGGACATGCCTTGGCGACGCGAGCGCCCTTACATGAATCCTCACGCGGTGTTCAGTAAAAAAAAGTCTTCACATCTAGCATCTCATGAGCATATAACTACGATAATTGGAAAAAACGGTACAGGGAAATCACACCTGCTTGGCGCTATCGTTCGGACCTTCATAGCGCTTGAGGAGTATCAGCTTCAAAAGCGGCAGCACCTCAAGGAACTTCCCCTTGAGTACCTTGAATACATGTGTGACGGGAAGCACTGCATCGTTGAGCAAGATCAACTGCATGACATTAGTGCGTCAGTAGATGGCACACGCACTTCAGCCTTCGAGCTACCTCTCCCCCGACGCATTGTCGCGCTAACGATCAGCCCCTTTGATAAGTTCCCAGTACCGAGGACGCTCCAACATGGTGTCTCTCCAGTAGAAGCCTCAATTTATCAGTATCTCGGTTTGCGCGATCAGTTCGGTAAAGCATCCATTGAGGCATTGCTTTATAGATCGCTGAGCAGTCTTTTCGAGCAGAGCGAGAACGAGGCTATGCGCCGCAGTAACATCGGTGCTGTTTTTGATTTTTTGAAGCTCAAACCAACCGTCAATGTTATTTATCGACTGCGGGATACAAAGCGCCTTCGTGATGCTGTGAAAAACAGACTCCATCTTGGGAAAGAAGATGTGCTCAGCCCCTCTCAACAGAGGCGTGTGGAAGAGGTCGAGCGTAGTGGCATAAGCGAAGCCGAACTCAGGAGTCTCCTAGAGCTTGCCTATAAGCGAGCAGACAGGGGAAGGATTGAGATCCGCGCGGACTTCGAATACGGTGGCATTTCCGATGACCTATTTCATAAACTGCAGCCCATTCGCCGGGCAGGCTTCCTGAATCTCATCGGCGTAGAGGTAACCCATCAGTCCGGCCTGGCTTCAGACTTAAGAAGCGCAAGTTCGGGAACGCTGAGCATGGTTTCAGCACTGATTGCGCTTGCGTCGGCGATCTGTAATGGCAGTCTGGTCCTAATCGACGAACCGGAACTCAGTCTGCACCCCGAATGGCAGATCAAATATATAGACCTGTTAGTAAAGACATTTGGGCGTTATCGAGGATGTCACTTCGTCGTCGCAACTCATTCGCCGATGGTGATCTCAGAGCTGCCTGCTCACGCGGAGGTGGTTTCGCTGGATCAGGGTGGGCTACGTCCCACGCATGAGCTGCAGGGGCAATCGGCAGATTTCCTACTTGCGGAAGCCTTTGGGCTCCCAACGAACGGGAACCTCTACATCAAAGGGCGCATAGTCGAAGCGCTACGTCTTGTGGCTAACGGCAAAGCAAGATCAGCACAATTCAGGGAGGTTCTCGCAGACCTTCAGAAGTTTGAAAGGGATTTAGACGACGATGATCCCTCAAAAACCATTATCGCGAACCTACAGGACGTTGCAGACCACGCAGGCAGAAAGACTCAACAATGACACCAGTCCAATACAGCGCTGCAAACAAGGTGATCGTTGACGCTTTCGAAAAGCTACCTAAAGACAAGCAATCAGGCACTTACTGGAGTGACGACGCAGTCGATTCCGTACGTAAAGAGATCAAAGACCATTACATCGTTGAGCAAAATTATGTTTGTGTTTACTGTAGGCGACAGATTGCAACGGCTAATAACGCGCTGTGGGATGCAGAGCACGTTATAACTAGAGAGAAAGCGTCGCGCTTCATGTTTACGCCTAAGAATCTCGCAGTCTCGTGCCGAGACTGCAACATCGCGAAGGGACAACAGGAGGTCAGGATAAATGCTTCGCGCAAAAGTTTCCCGAATGAATCAAAGCACTACCTTTACGTTCACCCGCACTTCGATAATTATGAAGACCACATTCGATGGTTTGGCGATATCTGTGCTCCGCTATCTGTTAAAGGGGTTAAGACCCAAGAGATATGTGGTTTGACGAGGTTCACGGCAAAGCTTCTTGGTATTGACGGTGTCTTGGTCGCCCCTGGGTTTGACAAGCAAGTGGGTGAACTGCTTAAAGCTAAAAACAAGCTAGATGCAAAAGCGGCTCTTGCTGCGATGAACGTGTATGTAGAAAGCATTCCTCAAAACTAGCTGAATTGATCCAAGTCGATTTTGTATTGCTTGATGAACTCCATGGTGGCATCTTTCACGACGACTATGTTTCTGGCGCTCCAGCCGTACAAGGTGTATTGAGCATCATCGTCAATTCCGGGGAGACCTACCAACTGATAGACACGACCACTCATGGTGACGCCGCACATCTTCACAGGATCGAACTTTTCGAGCTTGCTTGATACGGCGCCGTGCCCACTCCTAACATCGAAGCCCACAAAGTGAAAGCCGAAAAGTTCCGGCTGAATATCTGCCTTGACTACCTTATACACCTGCCAGATCTCAAGCCATTTCTGAGGTTCGGCTACAACAGAGCTTGCACTCCAGATGTTGGGTTTGCTGAACAACTGAGAAGCCAGTTCGGTAAGCTGGTTATCTATTTTCTTGGTTGGCTTCATATGAGTGACTCCCTGAGCTCGCATTTTGGCGAATAGCAAAGAGAAAAGAAGTTGCAGCTTCAACGGCCATCAAACAACGCCACCGTAGGCGATCGACATTAGCACTTTTCGAACTTCTGCCGCCCCGGCATCGGTTTCTAATAGAGCGTTTGGTGTAGCTCCGAGCGCGCAATTTTCCATCTCCAACCAGCCCTTAGCCTTAGCGATCGAACCAAATACTTTTGCCGCTTCGTGCTCAATCAGCGCAATGCGCTCAACGCGCCGGGCTTGTTCATGCAGGTCCATGGTCATTGCATATTCCTAAGCCATTTGAGATGAATCTTAGCCAACCTGCTTCGGCTGCAGGTTTGATAAGCAGTGCTGAAAGCACTGCTCAATACGCATATAGCCAAGTTGATGATGTCAGAATCAATTCAAATTCCATTTATTGAGCAACTATTCAGATGATCAATTGATTAACTAATCAACTATGCAGCCAAATAAATTGCATGCCACCTGGCCTTTTCAAGCATTGGCAGACGATACTCGTCTGAGAGTTGTTAGATTGCTGAGCAGCACAGGCCTTGAGGCGTCGCCTGGACAACTTGCGTTGACACTGCAAATACCGCCAAGTCATTTATCGCGGCACTTGCAGATTCTGGTGTGGGCAGGCCTTATTTCCCTGAAAAGACGGGGCAGATCCAGCGTTGTAGCCATTTCCAGAGCACAAAGCTCTTATGACACTTTGTGTTCTGCAGTCCTGTCTATGCCGGACGAAGTGGGGGTATTTGCGGGGGATTTGGAGAACTTCCTTGCAACAGCAGGAAAGACTTTTCCATGTTCAGAGGCATCCTGATATCATTTCTCCTCGTTTTTCTGCTCCTCTGAATCTGTTGTGGCATTGGACTGCTCTGATCGGCCGTAGGGGACTGAAATGCTTTCAGACCAGTGCCCAGACACGTCGGAAATGGCGCACCAATTAGAAAATGGGCAACTTGATTTCAGGTTGCCCATTTTCATTTTCTGCATCGTCTCCGTTAAAATCGCATGGCTACGCATGATGTTGGTCGTCTTGTGTTGCAGGATTTTCGGAAAAGAAAACGGGAAGCTCTGTTCTCCTTTCCGGTACGCGTATGCGCTATAATTGAGCGGTCAAAATTTGGAACCCCGCTGATGTTGGGCATATCGGGTGGCGGGCTTGGTTGTTGTTTCCAATCAGTTTTGCTTTGATGGCGGCGTGTTTCGTTCATTCCGCCAAACAAAGGCGAACGAAAGTTCGCCTTTTTTCATATTGGATGCCTGCGCATCCGTTTATTGATTCAGAGGTTGCTATGTTCGATTTTGTGCACGAAAGAAAACGTCTGGTACAGATTGTATTGGCGCTCATCATCCTGCCGTTTGCCCTGTGGGGGCTGGATTCCTACCAGAATTCAGGTGACGTTGGCGAGCTGGCGACAGTCAATGGATCGAAGATCGGTCAACCGGAATTCGAGGATGCGATGGTTCGCCAGCGCCAGCGCTTGCGCGAAGCGC